>Ga0209655_10000137_pt1 | contig 26787 bp, 28 predicted proteins | sample BogFormECP03_OM2_FD_188236 | JGI IMG/M metagenome (GOLD analysis project Ga0209655, IMG submission 188236) | Bog forest soil microbial communities from Calvert Island, British Columbia, Canada - ECP03_OM2 (SPAdes) (version 2) | ecosystem: Environmental > Aquatic > Freshwater > Wetlands > Bog ...
GGTTTTGATTCAGGAGTTGATCAACAACGTGGCCATGCAGCATGGCGGCGTTTCGGTCTTTGCGGGAGTGGGAGAACGCACCCGCGAAGGCAACGATCTTTGGCTCGAGTTTCAAGAAGCGGGCGTAGTCGTTCCGGGAAACTCAGAAAAATCGCGCGCCGCTTTGATCTACGGGCAGATGACCGAACCGCCCGGCGCGCGTTTGCGCGTAGGCCTCACGGGTCTAACCGTCGCTGAATATTTCCGCGACCAGGAGCATCTCGACGTCCTGCTGTTCATCGACAACATTTTCCGCTTCGTGCAAGCCGGCTCGGAAGTTTCCGCGCTGCTCGGACGCATGCCTTCGGCGGTAGGTTACCAGCCGACGTTGAACACAGAAATCGGCGAGCTACAGGAACGCATCACCTCCACCAAGAATGGATCGATCACCTCAGTGCAGGCGATTTACGTGCCAGCCGACGACTATACCGATCCCGCCCCTGCCGCCACCTTTGCGCACCTGGACGCGACTACGAACCTCAGCCGCCAGATCGTCGAGCGTGGGATTTATCCCGCTGTCGATCCGCTGGCCAGCTATTCGCGCATTCTTGATCCGCGCATTGTCGGCGCCGAACATTACGCGGTAGCCCGCGGCGTCAAATCCATCCTGCAGCGTTACAAAGATTTGCAGGACATCATCGCCATTCTCGGCATCGAAGAGCTTTCTGACGAAGACAAGCGCACCGTGGCGCGCGCCCGAAAAATCGAAAAGTTCCTCTCGCAGCCCATGTTCGTGGCCGCGCAGTTCACCGGCCTCGAAGGCAAGTACGTCAAGATCGAAGACACCGTGCGCAGCTTCAAGGAAATCGTCGAAGGCAAATATGACGACGTCCCGGAGCAAGCCTTCTACATGGTGGGCACGATCGACGAAGCGCTGAAGAAGGCCGAAAAAATGAAGGCAGGCTCGTAAACGCAAATGCTGCCGGAAGCCATGGAACTCATCATCGTCACCCCGGTGCGCGAACTGCTGCGCGAATCGGTGGTGGAGGTGCAGCTGCCCGGAGCCGACGGCTACCTGGGCGTGCTGCCCGGCGCTGCGCCATTGATCACCGAGTTGGGCATCGGCGAGCTCACTTTTCATCGCAAATCCGGGAGCGAGGCCTCTGATCCCATCGCAATTATTCGCGGATTTGCAGAGGTTTTGCCGGAGCGGGTAACGGTGCTGGCGGAAACCGCTGAACTCGCTTCCGAGATCGACGTCGCACGTGCCGAAGCGGCCCAGAAGCGCGCCCAAGAACGCATGGCCTCCAATGCGCAGGATCTTGATTGGGATCGCGCCACTGCGGCGCTGCAGCGCGCGTTAATTCGCATCCAAGTGGCCCGAAGACATCGTGGCGTTCCCGTAGGCACTTCCTAAAAGCTCCTCCGCTTCCCTCCGCACATTGATAAACTTGGACTTAGCAGCAAGAAGTGGAGCTTGCGACCCCGGGAAATCGTGCACATCTAATGCCGTCAGTAGAAGCTGCTCTGGAGACCCTCAGCCATGAACGCCATCACCATGTACACCACCAACTGGTGTTCTGATTGCCGCCGCGCGAAATCCTTCATGAAGGAACGCGGCGTGGTGTTTAACGAAGTGAACATCGAGGAAGATCCCGCCGCTGCGGCGCTGGTGATTAAGGCTAACAATGGCAAGCGCAAAGTGCCCACATTCGAGATCGGCGGCCGCTATTTTTCCAGCAGCCCGTTTGATGCCGAGCAACTGGCTACCGAATTAAATGTCCCGCTCAATTCCTAGCTTTTTGAAAAACGCTAGCTCTAGTTAACAGCAATTCCGTGGGCCCAGACTCCCGCCACATGCAAGCCTTCATCCAGCAGCACAATGTCGGCGTCCGCTCCCGCCCGCAAAGCACCCTTCTTAAATTCCAGCCCCAACAGCGTAGCGGGGTTTAGTGTCAACATACGTACCGCATCGCCGAGCGACGCGCCCAGCGCCACGATATTGCGCAACGCGCGATCCAGCGTGAGCGTGCTCCCAGCCAGCTTCCCCTCCGCATTGCGGCACACTCCGCCGCTCACCGTTACCTCGAACCCACCCAATTGATACTTTCCGTCCGGCATCCCCGTCGCCGAAATTCCATCGCTGATCAGAATTACGTGGCCGGCGCCCTTGGCCTGCAGCAGTAAGCGCATCGCGGCTTCGTCTACGTGGACGCCGTCCGCAATCAATTCCGCGCTGACCTCCGGCGAGGTGAGCACCGCGCCAATGACCCCGCTATCGCGATGCGAGAAAGGACGCATGGCATTGTAAACATGCACCGCATGCCGCGCACCGTGCGCGATGGCTGCGCGCGCCTGCTCATACGTCGCATCCGTGTGCCCCAAAGCCACCACCATTCCGGCTTTTCTTGCGGCGTCAATGCACGGCATGGCGCCCAATAGTTCCGGAGCAATCGTCAGAATGGAAGCGTTGCCTGCCGCCGCTTGCAGCAATTTTTCGAGGAATTCCGCCGACGGAAGCCGCAAAAATTCTGTCGGATGCACACCGCGGCGCACGGAACTGATGAACGGGCCCTCAAAGTGAATACCCAGAACTTCCGCGCGCGCCTCCTCCGCTTCGTGCTGCTGGCAAATGTATTTCGAAATATCGGCGACGCTGCGCAAGGTGGCGTCGGCGCCGGCGGTAACCGTGGTGGCAACCATCGATGTGGTTCCGTGACCCGCCACGGTGCGCGTTACTGCCCGCATGGCTTCCGGCGTTCCTTCCATCACGTCATGCCCGCCGGCGCCATGTATGTGCACGTCGACAAATCCGGGTATCGCCGTGCTGTCCGTGGCGGCCATCTCCTGCGCGCCGGCCGGCAGCGTCATGGACTCACGCGCGCCGATGGCTTCAATCACACCATCGCGAACCAAAATGCCCGCATCGGCGATTTCCGCGGCGGGAGTTAAAGCACGTTTGCAATGAAAGAGCAGGGTGGCCATAGAGATGTCATTTGAGCGGTTTGCGTCAACTCAAAGCGACACCTTCATCGTAATGGATATGTCGTGCGGAGCAAAACCGAATGCGCCAGGAGACTTATGACGAGGTTCGTAACGCATGTCTCCGTTGATGCGCCGACAAAAATAACGGGAGGATTCTCTGGAATCCTCCCGCCACGGGGTGCTGGTACGGCTGTGCTCAAGGAAAAATCATGCGGCACCAGGCATAGCGTCGCCAGCCTTGGCCTCTATTGCACGGCGGGCGTCGCGCTGCTCGCGGACGCTGTGGCCGCCGCCTTCGGAACGCTCAGGTAGCCCGAAGCGGTGGTTTTGCTGACCTTATTCACCACCAGCTCCAAAGCCGCACGGCTGCCCCCGGTGTAGAAGAAGATAGGCTCGTTCACCGAGCGATTCTTCTTTTCAAAGTTTTTATCGTCGGCCAACACGTTGATGCTGTACTGGTTCCTCTTCGTGTTGGTGTCGCGCAACTCCACTTCGATACTTCCCACGCGCTGGGCGCCAGCTTTACGAGTCACGGTGAATTCGTAGTAGTCGCGCTGCCCCATGCGGCGCAACTGATCGATCTCATCGTGATCGCGCGCGATCAGCGTGCCCATTTCACTGCGGGCCATTTGCAAATTGTTATTCGTCGAGTCCAGACCGGTCTTTACGCCGTTCACATCGCCGTTCAACTTGGAAACGTCGTCCGTGCTGGCCTTCGTCGCAAGCTGGGTGCTCACGTCGCTCTTGAGCCCGGTGAGTTTTTTGTCATACGCCACGACCGCCGCTTTGGTCTGTTTGCGCGCAGCCACCAGATCCGATTCGGTCACGTTGAGTTTGTCAGTAACCACCTTCACATCGCTCTGCAGTTGCTGATTGGTCTCTTCGGACTTAGCCAGCCGCTGGCTCAGTGCGTCATTGCTTTGCTTCAGGGAACTCTCGGCGGACTGTCCCACGCTCTTGGCTTGGTTCAGCGCTGTCCATCCCACGCCGACTCCAAGTAGCGACGTGGCGCCCAAAAGAATGACCGCCAGGCCGACCCACCGCGGCGTGCTCGCCGTCGTCGTGGTCGTATATGCAGGTTCTTGAAATTCGCTCATTTAAGGCTCTCCTCGCGATGTTATTGGCAGTACGATCCGTCAGATAATCGCGTCGGGGAGAAGAGATGCATACCAGTTTCCACCAGTGACGAAACGCTGAATTCGAGGCTAAGACACAGTAAATACTTGGTTTAACTACGACGGTGGCAGGTGGGCAGGTCGGTTTTAGAAGTACTAGAACAAGTAAAGATTACATCTTTGTTTCGGTTGCGGTAATAATTGCTGACTGCGGCCGCATGTGAGGGGATTCGTTCAATCCACAGCAGCTAGAGTGTGGGCGACGGAAAAAGCGCGGTCAATGCTCGTAGTAAGAACCCTGAAATCAATGGCTTAGCAATTGATAATTAAGCGGCTTGAACGACCGGGCGCAGCGGAAGAGACTGCGGCGGCGCTTTGGACGTCCCGAATTCCCGGTCCAACGTGGTCGTGGCCGCTTCCTGAACCATGCGGCAGTCGTCGCACCCGAGCAGGTGGTTTTCGATCTCCGCTACGACGGCGGGCGACAATCTGCCTTCTAAGTACCAGCAAATCAAATGAATAGTATCGCGACAGCTCATTGCCTCGTCCCCCGGGGCGTCAGAGATGATCTTACCGAACCACAGTCTTTAGGGCATTTTTGACGCCAAACCAAGGTAACTCTCAATGTCGATAACCCATTTGTTGTTAGAGCCTTATATGGGGCAACGAGCTTGCTCGAAAAATCGCAGCGACCTTTAGGGAACTATTACACTCCCCCAAGCTCGAATTGCGCATCCGTTTGGACCGCTTCCTTGGTTTTGCCGCTCGCTGGGGTCGGCCTAGCTAGCTAAGCGGCACCACGGATAACTCTCGCAATGCGGCAATCCGCTCCTCCAAGGGCGGGTGCGTACTAAACAATCCTGAAAGCGTGCCCTCTCCAAAAAGTGGCTGCACGATGCACAGGGCGGCCGTTGAAGGTGACAGCGCAGTTGTCGGAATTTGCTTGTTGTACGCGCCCAGCTTTTGCAGCGCGCTGATTAACCCATAGGGCTGGCCCACCATACGTGCGCCGGTTTCGTCCGCGGCGTACTCGCGGCCTCGCGAAAGTCCCAGTTGCAGGAGCATGGCCGCCAAGGGCGCCAGCAGGATCATCAAAATCGCGCCAACGCCGCCACCTCGCTCGCGCTCATCCCGGCCGCCACCAAAGAACATGCCAAAGTGCGCCAGGTACGTGATCGCGGCAGCGAGAGTGGCCGCCACCGAACTGGTTAGAATGTCGTAGTTGCGCACGTGCGAGAGCTCATGCGCGATCACCCCTTCGAGTTCGTCATCGGTCATGATTTGTAGCAGCCCTTCAGTCACCGCCACCGATGCGTGTTGCGGATTGCGCCCCGTGGCGAAGGCATTCGGCGCAGCTTGCGGGATCACATAGAGTTTTGGCACCGGCAGGCGGGCTTTGGCCGCCAGGCGCTCCATCACCGCGTACAGTCTCGGCAGTTGTTCCCTCGTCACGGGCTGCGCTCCACTGGACGCCAGTGCAATCTTGTCCGAGTAAAAGTACGAAATTCCGTTCATCACCACAGCAATGCCCAGCGCAACTTTTAGCCCCGCGGCGCCGCCGATATAGCCGCCGACCATCACGAGTAAAATGCTAAGAAAAACCAACAGCGCGCCCGTTCGCAGAATTTTCATGATCCCAACTCCTCTCATCCCGTCGAAACGACGGGACGTTTATGCCGTTGCCACCGCGGGCGGTTTGTCCGCGGCGCGCTCAAACTTCATCGTGTCTTTCTTTCCGTCGCGGTCCACTACTACGTGATCTCCCGGCAAAATCCCGCCTTCGAGAATTTGCATAGCCAGCGGATCCTGAATCAAGCGCTGAATGGTGCGCCGCAGTGGCCGCGCTCCATACGCAGGGTCAAACCCGTCCTCGAGAAGCAGCTCCATCGCCGGTGGCGTGAGTTGCAACGTGATTTTGCGCACGGCCAGTAACTGCTGGACGTTCTTGAGCAGTAAGTTCACGATACGAGCCAGTTGTTCCTTGCCCAGCGGATTGAAAATCACAATCTCGTCGATGCGGTTGATGAACTCCGGGCGAAACGCCGCGCGCAACGCGCTCATGGCTTCCTTGCGCGCTCGCTCCGGATCCTTGCTGGATAGTTCGAAGATCGCCGTCGAGCCCACGTTGCTGGTCATCACCAGCACGGTGTTTCTAAAATCCACTGTCCGTCCCTTGCCATCGGTCAGCCGGCCGTCTTCGAGAATCTGCAGCAGCACATTGAAAACGTCCGGATGCGCCTTCTCGATCTCGTCAAAGAGCACCACGGAATAGGGATGCCGCCGCACCTGTTCGGTGAGCTGCCCGCCCTCCTCGTAGCCGATATAACCCGGAGGCGCGCCCATGAGCCGCGACACGCTGTGCTTTTCCATGTATTCGGACATGTCGATGCGGATCATCAACTTTTCGTCGTCGAAGAGAAATTCCGCAAGCGCCCGCGCTAACTCAGTTTTTCCCACACCCGTGGGCCCCAGGAAAATGAACGAGCCGATGGGGCGCTTGGCATCGGACAATCCCGCGCGGCTTCTGCGTACGGCGTTTGAAACGCGAGCCAATGCGTCTTCCTGGCCAACCACACGCTGCCGCAGGCGATCCTCCATCTTCACGAGCTTCTGCGCCTCTCCCTCAAGCAAACGCCCGGTGGGAATCCCCGTCCACTTGCTCACCAGCTTGGCGATATCCTCTTCATCGACTTCTTCCTTCAGCATCGGCGAGCCCTTGTGCAGCGATGCAAATTGCGCTTCTGCCTCCTTTAGCTCGCGCTCCGCGGCGGCGATCTGCCCATAGCGGATTTCCGCCACTTTGGCCAGCTCTCCTGCGCGCTCGTACTTTTGCTCTTCCACACGCAGGTGGTCGATCTGTTCTTTGCGTTTGCGAATGGTGGCTATGGCGCTTTTCTCGGCCTGCCAGGTGGCCTTGCGCCCGCTGGAATCTTCTTTCAGCTTGGCCAGCTCTTTTTCAATCTGATCCCGGCGCTCTTTCGAGTGCGCATCCTTCTCCTTCAGCAATGCCTGGCGCTCGATCTCCAGTTGCAGGATTCGTCGTTCGATTTCATCGATCTCCACCGGCAGCGAATCAATCTGCATGCGCAAACTGGCTGCGGCCTCGTCGATCAGGTCGATGGCTTTGTCCGGCAGAAAACGGTCCGCGATATAGCGATGTGAAAGCGTGGCCGCCGCCAAGATGGCCGCGTCCTTGATGCGCACGCCGTGGTGCACCTCGTAGCGCTCTTTGAGCCCCCGCAAAATGGCGATGGTGTCTTCCACGGTGGGTTCGCTGACCAGCACCGGCTGAAAGCGTCGTTCCAGCGCCGGATCCTTCTCGATATTTTTCTTGTATTCGTTCAGCGTGGTGGCGCCAATCGCGCGAAGTTCGCCCCGCGCCAGCGCCGGCTTCAGCATGTTGGAAGCGTCCATCGCGCCTTCGGCCGCGCCGGCGCCAACCAAAGTGTGTAGTTCGTCGATAAACAGAATGATCTGCCCGCTGGCGTCGGTAATTTCCTTCAGCACCGCTTTTAGGCGATCTTCAAACTCGCCGCGATATTTTGCCCCGGCCACCAGCGAGGCCAGATCGAGCGCCACGAGTCTCTTCGTCTTCAAAACATCGGGAACATCGCCCGCGATGATGCGCTGCGCCAAACCTTCGACAATGGCGGTTTTCCCCACGCCCGGCTCGCCAATCAGCACCGGATTATTTTTGGTGCGCCGCGCTAAAATCTGCATCACGCGGCGAATCTCTTCGTCGCGGCCGATCACCGGATCAAGCTTGCCGCGCCGCGCCATATCCGTCAGATCGCGCGCGTATTTCTCCAAAGATTCATACGTGGCTTCGGGATTCTGCGAGGTTACCCGCTGCGTCCCGCGCACGCTGGTCAACGCCTGCAAGATGGCTTCGTGCGTGGCGCCTTGGCGCTTCAGCAGTTGCCCTGCCGGATCGCGATCTGCCCCCGCAATCGCCAGGAACATGTGCTCTGTCGAGACGTACTCATCCTTAAAATTTTTAGCTTCGTCGAATGCGCGCTCCAGCACGGCGTTGAGCGCCTTGCCCAAATGTTGTTGATCGAAACCCGAAACTTTTGGCAGCCGCGCCACCTCTCGCGCGATCTCCTGATTCAGCGCTTCGCTGCGAATTCCCAGGCGTGCGAGCAGCGGCGGCACCACACCATCTTTCTGCGCCACCAGCGCTTCCAGCAAATGCAGCGGTTCAATCTGCTGATTTTCGTGCCGAGCGGCTACTTCCTGCGCTTGTCGCAGCGCTTCTTGGGCCTTCACGGTCATTTTTTCAAATTGCAACATTTCATTCCTCGTATCAGTTCCGTCGTTTCGTATTCTGTCGGCTGATATGGTCGTCTGCTTCCGTGGTGTCGTTCCCTCTTTGACGATTGCGACCAATCATTCGATGCCGCGAAAATCCAGGGGATGGACCAACAAAAAGGGCTGGCAGCAAGCCAGCCCTTCCCTTACAACTGGCGCCACTTGACTGGCCCCGCGTCACTGATGTTCGCGCTTACTTCGCGCCGGCTGCCGCCGCCATCGCAGGTGCCGTTGCCGCGCCGCCTACCGTAACTTTGATCTGCTTCGGCTTGGCTTCCTCGCGCTTCGGAACACTCAAGGTCAGCACTCCGTTTTGATAATCGGCCTTGATGGCCTCCGAGTTCACAGTGTTGGCCAGCGAGAAGCTCCGCGCGAAGGAACCATACGCACGTTCCACGCGCAGATAGTTGCCCTCGGTGCTCTTCTTCTCGAATTTGCGTTCGCCGCGAATGGTCAGCAGGTTGTTCTCGACGCGAATGTCGAGCGCTTTAGGATCCACATCCGGCAAATCCGCCTTCACGACCAACTCGTGTTCATTTTCAAAAATGTCCACCGCCGGAGCCCAAGTGGTGAGATTGGATTCCTGGCCGGCTCGTTCAAACAACTCATTGAAAATACGTCCGAAATGATCTTGCGAGGCGGAAGTGCCGCGATGGCCTTCCCAACGATTCAAGGTGCTCATGGTGAGTTCAACTCCCTCTCAATGTGTATTACTGCATGGACATAATATAATCTGCGTGTACTATTGTCAAGTACGAAATTGCGCGCCTCACGACACTAGCTAACCTACTTAATTTGTTGTATTTAATGCGTAGTATTGGCGGCCCATGAGGCCGGCGGCGAAACTGTTGCTGGGCGACCAATCACGGTTTTTGCGTCATGCCAAGCCACCGATTTTGCTGCTACACTGGCATTCCATGCGTCTCGAGGACTTCGACTACGACCTTCCCCCTACCCAAATCGCGCAATATCCGCCCGAACGTCGCGACGGCGCGCGTCTCCTGCTGGTAGACCGGCAAGCCCAGCCACCCTACGCTACCGGACTGACCGACACGCTGTTCTCAGAATTGCCCCGGCTGTTACGCGGCGACGAGTTGTTGGTCTTCAACAACGCCAGGGTCATCCCAGCGCGGCTATTTGGTCGCCGCGCCAAATCTACACCGGAAACCGCTCCGAACCCTCGCCAGCCCGATCCTAGTGGCGAAGTGGAAGTATTTCTCTCTCGCGAAATCGCCGAAAACACTTGGGAAGCTTTGGTCAAACCCGGAAAGAAGCTGCAGCCGGGCTCACAAATCCTTTTTGGCGACCAGCAACTCGCCGGAGAAGTCATCTCGCGCAAAGATTTCGGGCTGCGCACCATCAAATTCCAATCACTCGACCATCACGCGGTCACGCAACATTTCGAAGCGCTCGGCCACACGCCACTGCCGCCGTACATCAGTCGTAATGACGAACTTTCCGATCGCGAGCGTTACCAAACGGTCTTCGCCAAACGGGCGGGAGCCGTAGCGGCGCCCACCGCTGGCTTGCATTTCACGGAGGAAATTTTGCAAGCCATCCGGGATCGCGGGGTGGAAACCTGCGAACTAACCCTGCACGTCGGCCTTGGTACATTTCAGCCAATCCGCACGGAAACGCTCGAAGCCCACACCATGCACGCCGAATCATTCGAAATCCCGGAGGAAACTGCGGACCGCATCTGCGCAGCACGGGCCGCGGGCCGCCCGATCCTTGCCGTGGGAACTACCGTGGTCCGCGCCCTTGAGGCTGCCGCGCTGCGAGACGCGGAATTGGCGGCCAGCGGCGCAAGAAACTCACGCCTGATCGAAGCCGGTCCAGGCGAAGCCACGTTATTCATGTATCCGGGATTTGCGTTTCAGGTGGTAGACGCACTGCTGACAAATTTTCATTTACCCCGATCCACATTACTCGCGCTCGTAAGCGCTTTCGCAGGGCGCGAGCGCGTCCTGGACGCCTACCGCCACGCGGTGGACCACGGGTACCGATTCTACAGCTACGGCGACTGCATGCTGCTTCGCTGAGTTGCTAGATTCAGTTGCTAGGTTGAGTTGTTGCGTTGAGCTGCTACGCTGAAATTTCTCCGCGCAGTTCTCGCAAGAATTCTCACGGCGCGGTGACCAAGCTTCGCAAGCTTTGCATCACCAGCAAAAACCGGCGCATCCACGAACTCCACTGCGCCGCCCATTTCTCACCGGCCAGCCGCAGCAAATCACCACAAATTTCGCCGGGATTCTGGCACTTCAAAAGCCATGCCGATAGACTCATGAGCTGGGAAGCGGCAATTTCAGGCATGGCCCTTTGCCGCTTCCCGCTCGAATCGTCGCAAGCCTTCACCGGTGGCTCCTCGGCATATTGCGAGACCTTACTCGCTGAACACGAATACTTTGGTCTTGCCCGCGAAGCGCACCTCTTTCACGCTGCCATCAGCGCCCATGAGCAACGCGTCCGCACTTGCTTTGCTGTCGCGATCTTCCCAACGCCCTTCGGACTCCGCCACCACGTTTTTGCCCTTCTCGACGACCGCCTTGTTCCCATCAATCATCAGCTTGTAGTCGCCGGCTTGCAGCTCTGCCTTGCCGAACTTGGCGCTCTTCGCGATGGTGATGTTCGTGGTGGTGGGCTTGGCAAACGCCGGTACGGCCAGCGCTACCGCGGCCAGCAACGCGAAACTGCGAAATTTTGCATTGAAATTCATGAGAGTCTCCTGTCTTTATGAAGCATTCAAGTCAGCCAAACAGGACCACACGCGGCGGATAACGAGGTTGACACGCAGGCGGCGGGCGAGTAATCTCGCCCGGAAGACACCTCTACTTCCTGGACTAACGGCCGGAAAGATTGCGTGTCGCACGCCCCGCGGCTGCCACCGCGGGGTTTTTTCGTTTTGCCATCCTTAAGACCTTGGCCTGGCTGCACTGGTATAGACGAACAGGCTTGAAAGAATGTTTCGGACGATGCAAAGAATTGTTTGTCAAATTTCCCGCTCACTGCGCAAATTTCGTCACTCATCCCATAAGTGGGAACGCAGGGGAAGACGGTTTCCCGTTCTTTAGCTCATTTTTATAGGAATTTACTGACTATATTGCGCGCGCGTTAAATTTTGCGCCGGGTTGGGGTTTTGCGCAGACCCCGCTTGCGCCTGCAGCGCTTATCGCAGATCGCATTTTTCCGTCCCGCCACTCGCATCATCTCTCTGCTTCCTTTATACTCTTCCATACTCATTCGAATGTCCGGCACACGCATTCTCGTTCTTAGCGATCTTCACGCCAATGCCACCGCTTTTGAGGCCGTACTTTCTGCCGCCGAAGGCCGCTGGGACATCTGTGTTTGTCTCGGCGACGTCGTCGGCTACGGTCCGGATCCCAACGAGGTAACTTCCCGGGTTCGTGCCTTGGGTGCCGTCACGATTCGCGGCAATCATGACAAAGCCATTTCCGGCGTCATGGACACCGTCGATTTCAATCCCGTAGCCCGTGCCGCCGTCGAGTGGACTCGGGCCGAACTTACGCCCGAGCATCTTTCCTGGTTAGGTGCGCTCCAGCCGGGCCCTTTCCCCACCGACGGTATCGTCCTGATTCACGGAGCGTATCAAGACGAAGATGAGTACGTGTTCACTCCGGCGCAGGCCATGGATGGACTTCTCGATTCCTCCTCTGCTGTGACTTTCTTTGGCCATACGCATCATCAAGGCGGCTTTTCATTTTTGAATTCCAGCGTTGAGCTATTGCAGATTCGCCCGCGCCCCAGCGAGAGTTACACGGCATTGCGCCTCGAGCCCGGCCGCCGTTATTTGTTGAACCCCGGTTCCGTAGGTCAACCGCGCGACGGCGACCCGCGTGCCGGCTTCGCCATTGCCGATCTCGAGCATCAGATCGTGGAGTTCTGGCGCGTGCCCTATGACGTATCCGCCGTGCAAGGGCGCATGCGCACCGCGCATCTTCCTGAGCCGCTGGCCCAGCGTTTGATGCTCGGCCGTTAGCACTCCAGTATTTTCCCTTATCCTGAAGGCCAACCCGTGCCATGCTTAAAAAGCACATGAGCGATGATTCACAACTCGGTCCGCTGCACCAGCCAGAGCCCAATCGCGGTCCATTTCCTTTTGCGCTGGCCGCCGGTATCGCCGTGGTTTTCGTTCTGGTGGGTGCGCTACTGTGGCCCAGCGGAATGCTGCTCAATCCTTGGTTTCATGGCGACCAGCCCAGCGGCGCCAAGCGCCATCTCAGCTCTTCCGGCGCACAGCTCCTTTTTGGTCCCACCGAGCAAGCCTACGTTGCGCAAATCCACATCGAAAATATCAACATGAGCCGCGCGGAAAATTTTCTGCATCAGGAAGTAACCACGCTGGGCGGCGAAATCGTGAATACGGGCAACCGTACCCTGCAGGGCGTTGAGCTAACCGTCGAGTTTTCCGACGAGCTGCACCAAGTGGTCCTTCGCGAGTCGCGCTCCGTCCTCGATCCTCCCCCGCTGGCACCCGGCGCCCGCCGCGAATTCGAAATCTCGCTCGAACACGTCCCCGACTCCTGGAACCTCCAGCAGCCCGCCATCACCGTTACCGCTTTGCGTCTTACCCCCTTAAATTAGAATTTATTAGTCAACAGTCCTGACTTATACTGCTTGCCATGGAATTCGCCGCGGAGCTCGAAGCCAGCCTGAAGGAGTTTTCTGCCTCCGGTTTTGTGGAAGTCCGCGAGAATGGCGGACGCACAGCGCCACTCGAAGGTCTTTCCTGGGAAGTGCGGGGCTCTGGCGAAAAGCCTCTGCTGCACATCTGGTCCGAGTGTTACAACCTGACGCGACGCGTCCTCGCCATCACCGATCACTCCGAGCAACGCCTGGCCCTCGCCGTCGAGCGTTTCGGCCGCCTCAAACCCGACCGCCTCGAATTCATCCGCAAAGATTTCCAGCGCCAGGCTCGCGAACTCGCTCGTCAGGAATTCTGCGACCGCATGAAAGGCGTCTTCGCGCAACAATTTCCCGACGAGATTCTCGACTCGCTCGTCACCGGCGAAGACCTCGAGCACTCCCTCCCGGGAAGTTACGCGCGCGGCGTTTCGCATCGGGGTTCCGCGCACACCGCGGTGCTGGCGGTTGGCGAAAGTGAATCTCCTGAAACCATCACCCGCATGCTCACCTTCGGCCTCTTATGGCTCAATCAATTGCGCACTTCCAGCAGCCTGCGCGCTTCCATTTCCGGATTGCGTTTGATCCTTCCGGCGAGCGGCGTGCGCAGCGTAGCTCACTCTTGTGCCGCGCTGGCGCCCAACGTGGGCGTCCGCCTCTTCGCACTCGATTCTCGCTTGGACGTCCTCGAAGAAATAAACGTCATTCAGGCCGGCAACCTTGATTCCTGGCTCGTGCCGCATCGCGAATTCCAGGATTTGCTGGACCGCGCCCATTCCGCCGTGGCTCCCATCATGGCGCTCGCTCCGCGCTGCATCACGTTACACGCCGCCCCGTCTCGCGCCGTGGTGTTGCGTTTTCGCGGTTTGCAATTCGCCGCCTGGGAAAATGGCGAACTATTTTTTCTTCACGGCGATTCCCGCCAAATCATTCACGGCGACGCCCGCGCATTTCTCAGCCCCAAGCTTCAAGAGCTCGAACTCCATCGCCACCCGCTCGCCAGTGATACCCGCCATCCACTCTACCGCGCACAACCCGAGCGCTGGCTCGAAGCCCTGGTGCGCGAAGACGTCACGCGCATTGACGCTTGCCTCGATCCTAGATTTGTCTACACGCAAATTTTCTCAAACGCCGCCGGCTCGCACGGCATTCTGGATCTGCTGTGTGTCACCCGTTCCGGCCGCTTGGCCATTTTCGAATTGAAGGCCAGCGAGCATATTCATCTTCCGCTGCAGGCCAGCGATTATTGGTTGCGTATCCGCCGCCACCTGCAGCAAGGCGATTTCTCCCGCTACGGGTATTTCCCCGGGTTGGCCTTGCAAGACGTTCCGCCTCTTGTTTATCTCGTCGCGCCAGCCCTGCGCTTCCATTCCACAACAGACCTTCTTCTGCGTTACCTCACCCGCGATCTTGAGGTCGTGCGCGTTGGCCTGGTCGAGAGCTGGCGCCGCGGCCTGCGTGTCGTGCAGCGCCAATGAATCCTTCCTGCGAGTATTCCGTACAGCTTCCACAACCTCAGGCATTCCGTGTGAATTCCACTGTTCATATCGCAAGCCCAACAGGTAAAATCACGGTGTGCCATCCGCCACGGAGCCCCCAGTGAATTTTTCCGCCACCATTCGGGAAAACGGTCAAATCTCTCTCGTTTACATCACCGGAAGTCTCACCTCGTTTGAGATCGGCGGTTTGCGCAGTACGATCTCCGGCTTGCTCAAGCAAGGCCGCAAGAAAATTGTTTTGAATCTTGACGGTCTTCGTTATTTAGACAGTTCCGGAATTGGCGAACTCGTTCGCAACTATATGACGGTGATTAAGGCCGGCGGTGAAATGAAAGTGGTGGGCTTAAAACCGAAGGTTGAAGAAATTTTTAAAGTAACGCAGCTTCACCAGATCTTTCAGGAATTTCAGGATGAAGCCGAGGCTCTCGAAAGCTTTCCAGAAAATCGCAAGCCCACCCCTCCCACAGCGTAAAGAAATGGCCGTAAAAGGAGAGAAGCAGTTAAGGGTTTGCCTTAACTGCTTCCCGGGGTGTGTCCTCGAAGTGGTTTTGATAGTTTAGATGCACGCCAACAAATTTGGTTTCCTTTATCTCAATATTTTCTTCTGATTTTTTTATACTAGGCGGAAGCTCTAGTAAAACAAATACTTACGCCACCGCTCATCCCGATGGCCGATGAGCCGCATCAGCTGTCGCGAGGTATGCAGCGTGAACGGTCGCGGCCGTCGCGCCAGCTTCAGCCCCGCTTCTTCGGGCGTACGGTCGCCCTTTCCGTTATTGCAGCGGTAGCAGCACGCCACCAGGTTCTCCCAGGAAGAGCGACCCCCGCGAGAGCGCGGCACGACGTGGTCCAGCGTCAGCTCCGAACTGGGGAAAATTCGCCCGCAGAACTGGCAGGTATTGCGGTCCCGCAACAAGATATTCTTCCGCGAAAGCGCGCGGCTTTGCTGCGGTATGTGCCGGTAGGCCAAAAGCCGGATCACCGATGGCACCTTGTGCGCGTGCGCCGCCGAATGCACTTCGGAATTGTGCATTTCTTCCGCCTGCGCCACGCCCTTCAGCATCAGCACCATGGCTCGGCGCACGGCGGTTACGTTGATCGGTTCGTAGGTGGCGTTGAGCACCAGCACGGGCTCTTGCATCAGCGACGCCCGTCGCGGCGTTATCGGGTTGTAGGGTCTACTGTCACTCGGCCCTTCGCTGCCGGGCACAAGCGCTCCGTCAGGTTCGGGGGTGTAGCGCCCCCGGGATTCCCTCGCACTGGACCTCGCAGGGCTCACGCGCGTACCTCGGGCTAGCTCGGACTGCGATTCGCCACACTTCGGGCGGCTCGGGCTACCGTCAGCCCTACCACCGACTTGGCTCCAGAATCCAGCAACGCTCGCGCACAAGCGTCCAGCGTCGCTCCAGTCGTCAGTACATCATCTACCAGTAAGACGCGTAGCTTGTCAACTTGGCTGCCTGGGCGTGTGGCAAAGGCGCCACGGACCGCCTCCCAGCGCTCTGCCATCGACAGGACCCTCGTTTCCGGGCGTTCCCGGGTGCGCACCAGCAGAACCGGCCTGTAGGGTAGCCGCAGAGCCTTGGCGAGCGGTTTGGCGAGCAGCGCAGCTTGGTTGTAACCTCGCGTTCGCTCGCGATTTCGATGCAGTGGGACTGGTACTACTATATCCACAGCCGCGAATGCCTCACCTCCGCGCCGCGCCACTTCCGCCATGCGTCCGGCAAACCACTTTCCTAACGGCTCCATGCGCTGATATTTCAGCATCAGTAGCGCGCGCACCAGTTGATCCTGATAGATGGCCACGCTGCGTGCCCGGGCAAACGCATAGGTCGGTGGGCTGCAGCTCGGGCAGCGCACCGCCTCCGTCGTCACGGTCTCGAAAGACTCCAGCGGCTGGGCGCAAATTTCGCACGCCCTTTCGGGTATGGGTGTGAACGAGGCTAGACACTCTTCGCAAATCGGGACGCGGTTTGCACGCACCAGCAACTTTTCGCAGATCCGGCAAGGCGCAGGGAAGAAAACGCTCGCGAGCGCATCCTGTGCCTCGCTCAAAAAGCCACTTGCCATACGCCGTAAAGGAAGACGCCGGAGCACACCGTTCGCCAATGGCCAAGACTACTCCGCGGATTGGCTGAGGGGAAGCGCTAAATTAGACAATGATGCAGATACAACTTGAGTAACTTTTGCGATTACCGGCAGGTGCACGTTCCTGGCGTCTTACAGCAGGCCCTGCTCCATCTTTTCCTGACAAGTGATGCAGTGTTTGGCCCACGGCACCGCTTCCAGTCGCTTCTGCTGCAACTCATCCTGACAGTTGGCGCACACGCCAAAGTCTTCGGTATCAATACGCTTCAACGCCGCATCGATCAAATTCAAGATCTTGCGGTCCGTATTGGTCATGCCAAACAGAAACTCCTTGGTGTAGGAGTTCGCGGCCTTATCCGCCAGATCTACCGTCGGATCCTCGTCCGCGGTCCGACCTTCCTCCTGCGTGCGCGCGATCGTCTTCATCAACTCTTCGCGCCGGACCGCCAGCTTTTTCTTGTAATACTCCAGCCTTTTCTTGTCCATGAGTATCCCGCCCCACAGTGTCGCTTCCGGGGCCATCTAAAAACTCCGTAGTGTAGGCCGACTCTCCTTCCGTGTCAAGTCAATGAGGTCCATGCGCACTCGTTGGGGGTGGGCGGAGGCGAGTTTTTGGGTAAATGAGTGGGGCACCCCCCCTGGGGTTTTGCGAAAGTGTGTGATTACAAAGGGACTTTAAGTTGCTTTGTTTTGATACAGATTTGCAAGTGTTCATTCCAGTGGAGTTAGCGACTCAGCTTGATTATATTTTAGTTACCTCCTGAGGATTTAGATTTCGACGCCGAGACGCGGGCACGGCATGCCTCTACGAGCTAGGGCTGGGATAGTTAGTGTTTTGGAGGATGCGAGGCGTTTGGACGTGGTTCTAAACGAATAGAGAGTAACGCGTGTTACTTACGTTGTCAAGAACTTTTATCGGCACTAGAACTGTTTTTGACGAGCGGTCTTCCCGTGTGAGGTGCGCTGCTTCCCTTCCTTTGGCCGATGTGGCTTCCGGCCCTGCGTTTGTCGCCAGTTTTGGCGGGATGGGGCGTGCAGCATGCTACGCCATTAGGGTCGATTCCCCCTCCACGTTGACTCAATGAAGTCCAGCAGGAAAAATATAGACTATGCGTATGTTTCGACAACAATTAGAAGAAGTGGGATTCGCGATCAGTCACTGCGGAATTTCAGAGAGCGACATCCGGGCCCTGCTCGAGGAGATTCCCCAGTGCGACGCACCACGCAGCCGCGCCGGAATACGCCATGCGATGCGGCACCGCGCCATCGCGCGATTTGCCGAAGATGTTCGCCTACTCGATTTGGCCCGCGAGGTCCTAGGGCCTGAAGCATTTCCCTTTCGCGCAACGCTCTTCGACAAGTCTCCGGTCTCAAACTGGCTCGTGGCGTGGCACCAGGATACGGCGCTGCCGTTGCGAGAGCGGCGTGAGGTTGCGGGTTGGGGACCATGGTCGGTGAAGGACGGCGTGATCTACTCGCACGCTCCCGCATCTGCATTGTCGCAGGTGCTGGCTTTGCGTCTGCACCTCGACGATTCGCGCGCAGAAAACGGCCCGCTCCGCGTTCTACCGGGCACGCACATACTCGGAGTCCTGACGGACGCCGAAATGCTGCGGAGCGCCACCACTACGCCATCGCAAGAGTGTGTGGTCCCGGCGGGAGGCATACTCGCGATGCGACCGCTCATTGTTCACGCCTCCTCCAAATCGCGATCCGCCATGCCCCGGCGTGTTTTGCACATTGAGTACGCGGCCCGCCGATCCTTCGAGGACCTCGAATTGGCAATCGCGTGAAGGATCGATCGCAAAAATATTCAGCAGTTTGGACGCGGTCTAGCAGGCCAGGCGGGAGCGATCGAGGGTGAAGCCGTTCAAGGGGCCGAGCACCGTGACGGCGATGTGTTCGGGCTTGAAGAAATCTTGCGCGATGGATTGCAGTTCTTCGCGGGTTACCGCTTCGATGCCGGCGAGGATTTCGTCCAGCGAATAGAAGCGGCCAAAATAGAGTTCCTGGCGGGCCAGATTGGACATGCGCGAGCTGGTGGATTCGAGCGACAGCATGATCGAGCCTTTGAGGTGGTTCTTCGAGCGGCGCAACTCTTCTTCGGTGACCAACGATTCCTTCAAGGAGTGAAATTCTCGAATGGTCAGGTCGATGACCTGGCCAACGGTGTCTTTGCCGGTGCCCGCGTACACGGTAAGCATTCCGGCGTCAGAATACGGCGTGAGTTCGCTGAATACGGCGTAGGCCAAACCTTGTTTTTCGCGAATGTTCTGAAAAAGGCGCGAAGACATGCCGCCGCCGAGCACATTGTTCAAAACGGCCGCGGCGAAGCGGCGTTCGTGGCCCAGCGGCAGCGAGGGCACACCGATGCACAGGTGCACTTGCTCTAATTCTTTCTTGGTTTCGAGATGGATGGGCGCGTGCGTGGCCGGGGCGGCGTTGCGCTCGAGAGAGCCGGCCGGGGGCAGTTGGCCGAATTCGTGCTGCACCAGCTCCAGCACTTTTTCGTGTTTCACGTTGCCCGCGGCGGTGATTACCAGGTGATCGGGCGCAAACCAATGCTGAAAGCGCGTGCGTAAACCTTCGCGATTGAATTTTTTTACCGTGTCCGGGGTGCCAAGAATGGGACGGCCCAGCGCGTGACCGGGCCAGAAATTGCGGGTAAAAATCTCGTGCAGCATGTACTCGGGATTGTCGAGGTCCATCTTGATCTCTTCGAGGACCACTTGCCGCTCTTTCTTCACGTCTTCGGAGTCGAACTTGGGGCGCAACACCAGGTCGGCGATCACGTCAAAAGCGATGGGCAGATGGTCGTCGAGCACCTTGGCGTTGAAGCAAATCTGTTCCTTGGAGGTGAAGGCATCCAACATGCCACCGACGGAATCCATTTCGCGGGCAATGGCCTCGGCGGAGCGGCGCTCCGTGCCTTTAAAGACCATGTGCTCCATGAAGTGCGCCAGGCCGTTTTCTTCGGGGACTTCGCGGCGCGAGCCGTTGCGGATCCACACGCCGACGGAGACGGAACGGACGTGCGTCATGGTCTCGGTGATGACCACCAGTCCGTTGGGCAGAACGTGCTTTTGAATATCGCGAAGTTCTGTCGTCATAGAATGATTGTGACACACGGGCACGGCGATTGCCATGCACGTGCGCGGAAGGTAAAACGTTTGATTTACAGCAGTTTGGCGTCCGGATGGAGCTGGCCGTATTCGCTGGTGTAGAAGAGCGGGACGTCGGCGTAGCTGCCGGGCTGCGGCCCTTTGTCGCGCTGATAAATTTCGCAGGTGTCGAAGGGCTTCGAATAGACGTGTACGCTGACCGCACGCTCGGCAAACTCGGTTAGATTGAGGACTTCATGCACCGGCTCGAGCGGGTCCACGTAACCCGGATGCGCCGGGTTCATTTCGAACACCCTGGTGGGCACCAGGTGGCAGGTGGAACATTGGGCATCGCGATCATCAACACGATAATTCTGTACCTTTAGCCTGCCGATGGGCACGGCCATCCAACAATTCTGATCGCGATGATTGTGGATGCGGCTGGCCTGGCCCACTTCCCAACAAACGGTCATGCACTCAAACAGATCGTTTTTGAAGATCAGATTGCGCGTGTAATTGCCCTTGGAGAAAAAACAGTATTTCGCCAGGCTTGCGGCATCGATGGGATAGGTCTGCAGATAGCTGTGAACGTTGGCGATGGAAAATTCGCGTTCCGGAATCCCCGCAAGATTTTTGACCCAATCGGAAATGGCGAGCGGCGCGATGGCGGTTGGATTGGTCATAAGAGAGCCCCGAGCGAGGACATGGTGATTATACCGCGAATCGCACGGTCAAAGATGTGAGGCCCGCGAAAAAGTCGCTAAATCCCTAGTGTTTTAGAGGTGTTTAGAAACGGCCAGCTATCAGAGGTATCCTGTAAGAATAAGGAAACAGAGTTTTCACGAGGCCGAGCGAGAGTAGAGGGCAGGATTTAGCTATGGAATTGCTGGGCAAAACACGGGCTGAACTCGAGACGTTGTGCGAGTCTATGGGCGAGCCGCGCTACCGCGCTGGACAAATATACGAAGCTCTGTATGCACAACGCAAACTCTCGCTCGACGAAATGACCAGCTTGCCCAAAGCGCTACGCGAGCGGCTAGCCATGGAAACACACATCACCCTGCCGGTGGTGAAGCAGCGGTTTGTTTCGAGCGATGGAGCGATCCGCTACCTGATGAGCTTGCCGCAGAGCGAGGAGAAGGCCACCGCGCGGGCGGCGTCGGTTGAAGCGGTGTTTATGCCGAGCGAAGGCCGCCAGACAATTTGCATCTCAACGCAGGCGGGTTGCGCCGTCGATTGCCAGTTTTGCCTCACCGCCCAACTGGGACTTATCCGCAACCTGACGGCGGGAGAAATTCTGGCGCAAATCATGCTGCCGCTAAACGATGTAACAAGCAACGGAGGATGCAACGGAAACGCCAATGATCGAGAACTTGCGCCGCAGACGAATGTCGTGCTGATGGGGCAAGGCGAGCCATTACTCAACTTCGACGCAGTGATGACAGCCATGCGTATTGCGCTTGATCAGCGCGGCATGCGAATTACGCCGCGGCATGTAACCCTTTCCACCAGCGGCATCGTGCCGGGAATCGAGCGCCTGGCCGCGGAAGAGGTACGGCCAAAGCTGGCGATTTCGCTGAACGCCTCGTGCGACGAGCAGCGCGACGTGCTGATGCCCATCAATAAGAAGTATCCGTTGCGCGTGCTGCTGGAAGCCTGCAAGAAATTCCCGCGCGGTTCGCGCGAGTACATCACGTTCGAATATGTGCTGCTCGGCGGAGTGAACGATACGCCTGAAGATGCGCGTCGCGTGGCGAAGATGATGGCTGACCTGGGGCGCGTAAAGGTGAACTTGATTCCGTGGAACCCAGGCGCGCTGCCTTACAAGGAGCCGACCGCGCAAAGCGTCAGCGAGTTTCACAGCATTCTTCTCGAGAAAGGTGTGCCAGCGTTCACCCGCTATTCGCGCGGCCGGGATGTAATGGCCGCCTGCGGACAACTGGCCCTCAAAGACGCGGACAATTCCGTTCTGCCAGTGTTGCGATAAAAGGCAGGCGGTACGGGCAACTGTTTTGGGCTGGGCAAGCTGGGGCGCAGCATGCTGCGCCCGTACAACGAATTCGCCTGGGTTGGTAATGCGTTTGCCCAAACGGTAGGCGAGTCACTTTTTGGCGGCTGCTACCTTCGCGGCGGCATCGGCGTATTTCTTGGTGAAGCGTTCGACGCGACCGGCGGTGTCGATGAGCTTTTGCTTGCCGGTGAAGAACGGGTGGCAATTGGAGCAGATTTCGACGTTAAGCTTTTCGCCCTTGATGGTCGAGCGTGTGGCGAAGTTGTTGCCGCAGGCGCAGTGCACGGTTACGGCGTGATAATCGGGGTGGATACCGGGCTTCATGGGAAACTCCATTCTGTCGCGTCCGGTCTGCACGGCCCTCCCGAAGAGTCGCCCAATGGGTGGCCCTATTGTAGGAGGCTACAGCCGCGTCGCTAGGTCGCGAACAAGCATTCAATTATACGATAAGCGGGAAAGATTCTCCAGCGCTGGCCGGCGAAACGTTCACTTCCCAGCGGATCAATATCGCATATCTCGTCCGTTTCCTCGTGGTGGTGGCGTCATCACACGCCTGCCGGTGCGGAGCTCGGTGGGTTCGTTTTGTATTTTCTGTTTGAAGCGGACGGGTGATTGAGTTTGCACACTGTTGAGCTTCGCGATTGACTCCTTGATTGACGTCAGCAAATCATCTGTCAAGTTATAGCTTGTCACGTTGAAACAAGTGTCAAGATATAGCTTGACACTTGGCATGCTTCGGTCAAGCTATAGGCTGACAGGACAACGCCCTATGAACAGCAAATTCCGCCAACTTCGGCTATCGCAACTTGACCGCAGCTTGCGCGATATACGGACGCTTCCCCCGCGTCCGGCCAGTGGATGGATTGCGGCCATCCGCGAAGCTCTGGGCACCACGCTTGGCGAGATCGGCAAGAAAATCGCGTCAAGCCGGCAGGCAGTGCAGCAGCAGGAAAAAGCCGAGGCCACCGATCGGATCACTCTGGGCACTCTCCGGCGAGCTGCCGAAGCGATGGGCTGCGAGCTGGTGTACGCACTAGTTCCGAAATCGGGTACTTTTGCCGAGCTCGCAGAACGGTCGGTGCGTGACCCGCACCGCGCGGGACGTGAAAAGCGCGATGCACACGATGATGCTTGAAGACCAGAAGCCGGAAAACGCAAACCAACCAAGTGGCTACTGAACTGCTTTCTGTACCCTTTTCGAATTCACGCAAAGTGCGCACAGCTCGCATGCGGGGGCACGCGAACTGCTTTTGTGTTTGAAGAACGGACAATGCGGAGAAATTGTTATGTCAAGGCAAGATGCGATTGATGTGGTCCGTGGTAACAGCGTGGAAAGGTACAGGGCAGCGGAAATCGAGAAGTTCTCGAAGCCACCTCTGAGGCAGACGAAAACAGCGCAGCCTGCGAAGCGTCCCGGTTCGGCCAACGGCAGATTGGCATTGTTCTGTTTACACATCCGCAAACATAAACGCGGCATTTGGCGTCCGAAATCTAATTCTCCCGCGGAACATCAAAGATTGGCTCTAAGGAATACGATGTTTCCACTCCTAAAGTAGCGCCTCAGACGACTCAGGGGCTCTGCGCAGAGATTTCCCTCTCAAACGTAGCCACACGGTCGGGCTTGATCAGATAAATCGTAAGAGGTCGTTTCTGGTGGCTCATCCCAAGGTTCAGCCAAATTCGCCGTTGGCTCGGCTGGGATGACAATAGCAAGGCCTTTGATGGAGTGGTGCGTTACTGCCTCAAAAAGGCTGCGGGTTGAGAATCGCGGCGCAATAGTGCATTGCGAGTGCGTGGACTTGCCTGTGGCGCGCGTGGCTGGGCCGCCAGATACGACCGGTGGTGGAGACGAGGGTGGGCTGACGTCCTGGCAAGGCAAAGGCGTAAGGGCTCTTGATTTAAGGTGTCTTATAGTTTACTGTATGTGATGTATGGTCACATATAGCTGACTGTAACTAGCGAGGGGAGAACAAGCCTTGTTGACTTTGCCCATTCCGGTCACGCGTGCTCTGCGCAAACTCGGCCACGATATTAAGGATGCGCGGCGACGGCGGCGCATCCCGATGGCCATCGTGGCACAGCGAGCATCCATCAGCAAGCCCACGCTCATCCGGGTGGAGCGCGGCGATTCCAGTGTTTCGATCGGAAGTTACGCCACGGTTCTTTTTGTCATGGGAATGGCTGACCGCCTAGCCGATATCGTCGACTCCAAAAACGACCCGGTGGGCCTGCAGCTTGAAGAAGAAAATTTGCCGCAACGGATTCGCGGTTCACGTAAGCAGAAGCCCATGAAAGGAAAATGATGGACCGAGAAGCCCTTGTGTACGTGGACTTGGAAGGCGTTCCCCACTCGATGGGGCGGCTGTGGGCCCGTGTGCGCAAGAACAAAGAAAGCGCCACCTTCGAATATGACGAAGCCTGGCTCCAACATCCCGCGCGGTTCTCACTCGAGCCAGCCCTACAGCTTGGTCCCGGCCCGTTTCACACGCCAGCCGATACGCCGATGTTCGGTGCGATCGGTGATTCGGCGCCAGACCGCTGGGGACGGGCGCTGATGCGACGAATGGAGCGAAGGCGGGCAGAACGCGAGGGAGGTGTTCCTCGCACATTGCAAGAAATCGACTATCTGCTCCTGGTCGACGACGAGGCACGCCAGGGCGCACTGCGTTTCGCTGAACGTGTGGGCGGACCGTCCTTGCGGGAAGACGGCGTTAAGCGGATCCCGCCGCTGGTCGAACTCCCGCAACTGCTTTCCGCAGCCGAACACGTGATGGAGGATAAGGATACTGAAGAGGATCTGCGCCTGTTGTTTGCTCCGGGATCGTCGCTAGGCGGCGCGCGGCCGAAGGCTTCGGTGATTGAGAAGGACGGCCATCTCGCGATTGCAAAGTTTCCGCGGAAGGACGACGAAAACAACACCGTCGTATGGGAAGCCGTGGCTCTGGCGCTAGCAAAGAAGGCGGGCATCGCGGTTCCCACATTTCGCGTGGAGCTCATCGCGAAAAAGCCTGTTCTTCTGCTGCGACGTTTTGACCGTGACGGCGCAATGCGTATTCCGTTTCTCTCGGCCATGAGCATGCTGGGATCGAAAGACAACGAAACGAGAAGCTATCTGGAAATCGTAGATGCGCTGCGCCAGCACGGGGCTGCGCCGAAAGCCGATATGGAGGCGCTGTGGCGGCGAGTGGTCTTCAATATTCTGATCTCCAACAGCGATGATCACCTGCGCAATCATGGATTTCTTTACGCCGGACAGGATGGCTGGCGCCTGTCACCGGCTTATGATCTCAACCCCGAGCCAACCGACGTTAAGCCTCGCATTCTCAGCACGGCGATCAATGAAGATGACAACACCGCCTCTCTGGCACTAGCCCTGAACGTTGCCGCGTATTTCGAGTTGGACGCCGCGCAGGCGCGTGAAATAGCGGGTCAGGTCGGCAAGACTGTGTCGAAGTGGCGTGACGAAGCAGCGCGATACGGTCTCCGCAAAGCGGAGATCGACCGTATGGCGTCGGCTTTTGAACATGATGATCTGCGTCTGGCAATCGGGAGGTAGTGATGTTGGCGCTTGTCGGGATGAACTGCTCAAGCCGGCCTACATGCTCAGTTGGATTTTTCTGACAGCAAGTAGTGGGTGGTAAGCAAGCACCCCACGGACCGGAGCGAATCATTCTAGGGCGGCTGGATCTGCTGCCGGTGCTCGGCCCCCTAGCCCGAGCTTTTGTTCGTCACGTCGGGCATCTCTGTCCTGGACAGCCTCAATCCTCTGATCCTGGTTTTCCGCATATTTTCCCCAGCCGCAGGCTCAAGGGAAATTCCCTCCAGGATCATGCCGTGACCGCAAGTGGCATCGCGCTGCGGACCGACTCCAGGACCTCCGTAAGCAAGGGCATTCGCAGACACGCGTAATCGAAATCGGGAGACCTAAAGCAGCAACTCCTACAGAGTGTCGTAGATCTTATTCAGGTTTGGTTCGTCAGGCTCAGCGCCCTGCGATCTGGTTTCCGGATTTGCGGGGGAGTGGGCAGGTTTTTCCGATCCTTCAGCGGCCGCCAGGTCTGCCGCTGGCTCGTTACCATTCGCAATCGGATGTGCCTGCTGTTCTTTTTCTTGGTTTGCTTTCTTGGCACCGTCATTCGCCCCACCCGAGATGGAGTTCGATGGGATCGTTTGTGCAACGCCGTCTAAGTTCTTCGCACTTCTGGGGGAGGCCCCATTGGGTTCGGGAGCCTGCCAATCGTCACCAATCAAATCCTCGATCGTTAAGGGTTCATTGGGTCGTTCTGGACGATCTTCAGAGGCATCGCAAGTGACCTGGCCTTCGTCCCACGGGAAGACTATGTTCGGCATACCGCCAGGTTCGTCAGCCGCATCGTCATGCTCCGCAGCGTTGCGGAGTTCCTCTGTGCCCGATGCGGCGTTTCGCGCTGCTTGCACTTCTTCAAGCTGTTCGATGGCTCTAGTCAGCTGGCGGTTGATGGCCGATTGGTATCGAAGCACCCGGTCAGGTGCTGGCCCCAAAAAGGGGTTGTCCTGGCTCAATTCCCGGCGTTCATACAAGAGGAGGCGGGCGAAGCGAACAGACTCGGTGACAACTTTGTCGACGAGAAGTTCTTCCATTACGCCTTCCGGCCGGTAGTGGCCGTAGATGCGTTCGACTATGTTCTTATATCTGTCGTACTCCCTCAGGCCTTCCGGTCCGCTCGGGAAGATTTGCTTGGCGAAAATGCCCAGCTTATAACTGTTGCGGCTACTTTTTGCTTTGCCTTGCGGAGTCGTTGGACCGGGCGATCGCTGTGCATTACAACGATTGGCCGCAAGTTTTCGGGATGAAATCGGTGCCTTTTTTCCCCGGGGGGCATGATTGTTCATTCGAAACGCTCCTCATCGTCTGGCATGCGCCTGCCTCGCGAATACCTCATTAAGATTCTTAGGCAACTGAGTGAATGATGCTAGGTACTTTTCGATATATGGTTCCCAACGGGTAACAACACGGAAGCTCGGTAACCACGCCATGGGCCGTTCCACACCTCGGCACGCAAGCGCCAGTCGGCGGC
>Ga0209655_10000138_pt1 | contig 26774 bp, 31 predicted proteins | sample BogFormECP03_OM2_FD_188236 | JGI IMG/M metagenome (GOLD analysis project Ga0209655, IMG submission 188236) | Bog forest soil microbial communities from Calvert Island, British Columbia, Canada - ECP03_OM2 (SPAdes) (version 2) | ecosystem: Environmental > Aquatic > Freshwater > Wetlands > Bog ...
TCAGGGGTGGCCGCGGCCCGCTCGACGGTATCGGTCGCGTGAGTGAGCCCAGACGTCACGTGAACAGTCTAGATTGGCCGCCGCTCGACCACCGACGACACGAGGCAGCCGACGAGCTACTGGCTGCCCGCTATGCAGAACGCGTTGCCCTCGGGGTCGGACAGCACCACCCACCGGAAGTTGTCGCCGATGCTGTGCCGGCCGACCTCAGTGGCACCGGCGACGGTAAGCCGCGACACTTCAGCATCGACATCAGCCGCGCCGAAATCCAGGTGCAGCCGGTTTTTACCCGGCGTGGGATCGGCTACTTTCTGAAAGCCGAGCCGCGGTCCGTCGGACCGGACGACCGCGACGAATTCGCCGGGGATCAGCTCCTGGGTCTTGCCATCGAAATGGTCGGCCCACCAGCCGGCCAGCTTCGCGGGATCACTGCTGTCGAATGTCACCATCTCTACGTTGAGCGCCATACCGGCGACCCTATGCCCACCCTCCGACGACGGACCGCACTCATGGTGATGACCTGCGAGGTAATTTGGCGGCGCTGGTCAGCGGCCCGGAACCGTCTCTAGCTGCGAAAAGACGTCAATGTAAATCATGTCAGATCACGCTGACCACGGGAAATTGTGGGCAAAATGTGGGCACGATGCGCCGCGCGCCGAACTCGTTTTCTGTGCAAGAGACAATCGACTCATGGTGTTCGACCGAGCCGCGGCGGAGATCCCCGAATCAGTGAAGGCGCGGGGCATCGTGGACCGGGCCACCGGCATCGAGCGTGCTCGCACCTCGCGTCAGTGGCTCCAAGACGCGGCCTGGAACGCTCTCAAGCGCACCGACCAGCTGCAGACGAGCCCACTACTTCCTGATTATGGGCCTGGCGACCCGTGCTGCCGGTCTGCACGACGGCGCGGTCCATGCGCTCGAAACCGATAACCCGTTTGCCGCCTACACCACGTTGCGGTCGTACGCCGAGAATGCTGCTGCGGTCCTGTACGCCGCCGACAAACCAGAGCAACTCGACAGAATCCTCGGAATGGGCGACACCAACCCATCATGGTAGGAACCGTCACGAACTACGCCCAGCAAGGCAGCAGGCGGTTCGGCGCGTTCAAGAAGGTGCATGACGACCTCAGCGCATTCGCGCATCCGATGTCCCGGTCGATCTTCGCCTCAGCTAAACCCGATGGCGACAACGGATTTCAATGGTCGCTAGAACCCGCGTTCAAGTACGACTTCGATTTTCTGGTGACGTGCGCCTTGGTCGTTGAAATCGCGGAGGCTAACGCACACCTTCTGGTCGAATACGCCGACGCCCAAGACTGGGGTCAAGACCAGGCCGCTGACGACGGATAGCCAGCTCCGCCAGCCTTTAGCTCCCGCTCCATGAGGGGGAAACTTGCCGCACCGACGCTCACCGCCCTGGCCGTTGCCACCGCGCCAGCCAGTTACGCCGACCCCGGCAGTGACTTCCTAATGTTGCTCGGCAGGTCGAGATCCAACTGGGGCAAGACATTTGCACCGACCTGCATTCGGGCACACCTGTGACGACGGTGGTAAATGAGATTTACAGGGACATGCCAAACATCACCGACGAGCAGGCGGGCAACCCTGGTGGCAGCCGCTTAGCAGACCAGGCGAGCGTCTGCGATGGCAGCGGTGTTGGACACGTCGCTAAAGCTCGCGGTGCTGTTTTTGGCGCGTAGGAATGCAATATATTTTGCATCCACACGTTGCAGAACTGAGGTACCCAACCAGAACCGGCCCTGACGCGCAAGCCGCCGATGCCCGGCCCGCTCCCGCCATAAATCCGCTTTCACATAGTCCCACGCGGACCGCTTCCGGCATGCAGCTGCCGAATCGAGCAGACGCTTACGCCGGTGGCTTCCACGACTCCATCGACTCTAATTTCACAGTGTGTACCGACCGGATTGGCCGGCGCGTTCTTGTAAACCGCCACCATGTAGGCCCACTGAGTCGGGTCGTCCATAGTGGTCTCACGCGTCCAGACCTCACCGGGCGACAAAAACAAATTGGAATCGCCGCTACGGGAAGGACTTTGTTGATCGACCGGTTCATTAGCTACGTAGCTGACACTGAAGCCGTTCGGGGCCGGGCTATCCACCCACAGGGTGTAGGTGACGGTGTGTGCCGCGGCGTTAGCGGCAGGGGCCGCAATTAGTCCCGCGGCGGTTATGGCGGTGACACCGATTGTCTTGACGTGCCTCATTATGCGATTTCCTCTTTATTCTTTATGGTGCTGGTGGTGGTGTCAGGTCGCCGAGAACGGCTTCGGCGATGGGTAGGACGACAATTGGAGCGACAGTATTAACAATGTCTTCGGCGGCTTGTTCGCCCGGGATGGGCTGCGTGAACACCAACTGAGGTTCCACCCCTGATTGTGCTAACGAATCTATGACGGCGGCGATGTTATGGGCTTGATCAAGCGGGCCGACTGGGGAAATGCTGGTGGCTCCGGTATCGGGGTCGGTGGTGACAAAGGGGAGTGCGTAGTTGAGGCCGGGGGCGTTGGGTAGGCCGTTGACTACTGGTATTTCGCGTTGTAGGGCGGTGGCAAATTCGCCTTCGATGAAGTAGTGCTGGACTTGTCCGCCGGCGGCTTGAGCGAAGGTTGCTTGGGGGTCCATTCCGAGACTTTGCAGGTAGCCGGGCGATAGCCCTTGTGCTTCGAACATGATGGCGGTGGTGCCGTTGTTGAGGGCCGCGGCGGCGGCTTCTCCACCGCCCATGGAATGTCCGGTGGCGGCGACGTTTCCGGCGCCGAAGTTGTTGAGCAGGCCGCTCATGACCTGGACAGCCATCTGGTATTGGGGTGGGTTGCCGCCGACTTCCTCAACAACCACCGCAGCGTCATCGAACTGGTTTTCGGCCCCGGCGAACGAACCCACATAGTGCCCAGCGCCGTCGGTGAGCACGCCGACGTGCACACCGGAGGCCACGTTGTCCGGGTTGATCCCGGTGAGCTGCTCCACCTGCGCCGAACTGAGCTGCGACCAGCCTGCGGGCAGAGGATGGGCCGGATCGTAAACGCGTTGCACCAGCTGCGCCATGGTCAACGCATCGTTGGCGTTCGGCCTTGTGGGGTCGGGGGTGTTGGTGATTTGCCCCGACCATGAATCCGGTGGTGGTGGCTTCGGTAGTCCTTGGCTGGCGGTCTGGGTGGCGCCTTGCTGTCCGGCTTGTTGCGTGACCTGGCTGACAGCTTGGTCTGGGGCCGGGTCTCCGGAGTTGGCGCCGCTTTGAGAATCCGGCAACTGATTGGGCATGCCCGGCGGCTGAAAACCGGAGGTATCCGGACCGTAGGAGCCTTGCCCGTTGCCGCCGCCTCCGCAGCGATCACCACACGGGTCAGCCACCGCCACCGCCATCCCGAGAGACGATGTACCCGTGCGGGGTAGATAGGAGGATAAGATGGACAGGCCGAATGCGGTGGCCGAGAACAACGCGATCGCTAACACCCTCTTCCCCCAAGACAACGTTTTCCCCGAAGACAACGTTTTCCCCGAAGACAACGTTTTCCCCGAAGACAACGTTTTCCCCGAAGACAACGTTGCCAGCAGTAATGCGGTCACACCAGTTTTTGGCACCTGCTGAGGTTCTCTGACAGCCGTCAAATACCCATGCGTTGCCAATTCGCGCTGCGCAAACTTTCGGTGGTCTCTTTCGACGGCCATGCGGTGAGATTACTACCGGTGGACAAAGCGCCTGCTCCCAATCGACACATCGTTACCGACACGGGGACCTGAGCGGCGCGCGTGGCGGGTGGTGTGCGTGCTCGGCGCGCCAGAATCAGGGTGGGCAGCAACATGGCAGATCCGGGCTGAACGGTTGACGAATGCGCGGCTCGTCCACGCTACGTGGGCGTTGTTCTTTGCGACGGCGGTACCTTGTCGCCGCGACCGTCGCCCTCGTGCTTGTCACTGTCGCCGTCAGCCATTAGCTACCTTGTATCCGACTCGTCCCGGTGAGCACGCCGTGAGCACAATTTGAGCACAGTTACAGTTATCTCCGATCATCAACCGTGATGTCGTTTAGGCAGCTCACAGCCGGTTTAGGCCGGCGACCAGCACCCCCGAAATTACCCGGCAGGTAATCGTGACCATGAGGCCACACAGCTAGCATCGTGACGGTGACGACTCTGGCCCCGCGGGCCCCGGCAACACCTCCAGTCGGCCAGCTGCTGCGCGAATGGCGCGAGCGGCGCCGAATCAGCCAGCTCGACTTGTCGATTCAGGTCGACATCTCGGCGCGGCATCTCAGCTTCGTGGAGACCGGACGGTCGCGGCCGACTCCGGGAATGATCCTGCGGCTCAGCGAGCAACTCGATGTGCCGCTGCGTGAGCGCAACACGCTGCTGCTGGCCGGCGGTTACGCGCCTGCCTATCCCGAACACTCGCTCGACGAGCCGGAAATGACCCGGCTGCGGGTAGCACTGCGTCAGATCCTCACCGGACATGAGCCGTATCCGGCGTTGGTCGTCAACCGGTGGTGGGAAATGCTCGATGGCAACGCGGCCGTCGCGGTGCTCACCGAAGGTTGCGACCCCGCGCTGCTCACGCCGCCGGTGAACGCGCTGCGGGCGTCGCTGCATCCGGACGGGATGGCGCCTCGGATTGCCAATCTCCCTGAGTGGCGCGCGCATATCCTCGAGCGGCTGCACCGCCAAGTCCAGGCCACGCGTGACCCGCGGCTGGCCGAGCTGCACGCCGAGTTGTCGGCCTACCCCGGGGGTGTGGCTGAGCGCCCCGGGCTCACCGATGTCGCGGTGCCGCTACGCCTTCGTCACGGCGAGACCGAGTTGGCTTTTTTCAGCATGACTGCCGTCGTCGGCGCGCCGCTGGATGTCACGGTCGCCGAAGTGGCAATCGAGTCGTTTTATCCCGCCGACGCGGAAACCGCTGAGGCGCTGCACGCATTTGGAGGGTGAGCCCATGACCGACGCCGCCGCAACCGAATTGATCCATACCCAGATGCCACTGTGCGCGACTCTGGGCATCACCGCGGACACCTTCCGGCCCGACGAGGTGGTGTTGAGTCTGGATTGGGCACCCACCCTTACTACAGGTAACGACGTGCTGCACGGAGGGATCGTCATGGCCCTGGCGGACTCAGCGGGCGGGGCATGTGCGTTGTTGAATCTCCCTGAGGGGGCGGGAGGAACCGCAACGATCGAATCCAAGACCAATTTCTTGGCGGCCACCCGCTCCGGCACGGTGAAGGCGCACTGCCACCCGCTGCACATCGGAAAGCGCGTCATCGTGCTCGAGACGGAGGTCCGCAACGACGACGGCAAGCTGGCCGCCAAAGTGCTGCAAACCCAAGCGATCTTGTGACTAGCGGGCGAGCTGACGCGCGAGCCGATCGGTGAATTCGCGCGCGCGTGCCGGATTGTCCAGCGCGTAATTGGCGGCGGTGGCGCGATCGCCGTCGTCGCTGTGCCGCACCAGGATTGCGATACCGTCATCGTGGATCGCGTCGAAGGCGTCCTCGTCGGTGATGTCGTCGCCGAGGTAGATCGGTAACAGCGGGCCGGGCTGTTCCTCGTCGCGGATATGGTCGAGCACCCAGCGCAACGTCTTGCCCTTGTCCCAGTCGACATCTGGACGTAGCTCGATGACCTCGCGACCTGTGGTCACGCGAAGCGCGGTGCGCTGCCCGACACTTCGTACCGCTGCTGCGGCCTCGCCGACTCGGTCGCGGGCTGCGTTGCGGTAGTGCACGGCAACACCAAACCGCTTGTGTTCCACCACAACGCCCGGGATATGAGCGAGCTGATCGGCCAGCTCGGCGGCCGCCTGCTCGAGCACCGGGATACTTGCCGCCGCCTCGGCATTTTCGTGGTGCGTGCCGTCAGGTCCGATCAGCTCGAAACCATGACTGCCCGCATACCAGATGCCGGTCAGGCCGATCCGCTGGCGCACGTCGGCGAGGTCGCGGCCGCTCAATATCGCGACAGGGCATTGTGCGGTCAGCGATGTCAGCGCATCGGCCGCACCGGCGACCAGCCGGGCGGAGTCGGGGTTCTCGACGATATCCGAAAGCGTGCCGTCGAAGTCGAAGAACACCGCGGGGTGCTGACCGGTGATGCCGTCGAGGGCGTGGCGCCCGTCGGGCAGCTCGGACATCCGGCGGTCCCCGGTGCGCACGCTGATGGCGTGCAGATCCGTGATCACCGCGTCGGCGCCGCGGCTGATCAGCTCATCGCGGCGTCCGTTGGTGTCGATCCCGATCACCAGCGCGAATCCGCCCGTGCGGGCGTCGGCGACACCGTTCCCGGTCGCCGTGACGACGGCGCACCGTCCCGGGCGCACCGACAGCCGGTTTGCCGCCTCGACGAGGGGTTGGTGGTCGTCGGTGGCGACGCCGGCGCCATGCAATTGCGTGACGAGCGATTCGTCGGTGGCCAGGTGACCCAGGTCGAACAGCACCGCGTCGTGGCGGCGCGGGTCGATCGTGACCGACATTCGCCTGCCCTGCCTTCCTTGCCAGCCGTCGCGGCGCCATCAGCAACGTTAGTCACCGGGAACCGAAACAGACCGCCGGCCGTCCTACATGTCATTGGCGCGGTGAGGTCCGCGGCCGTTGGGCAAAGGGGAACATGTGAGCACACCCGCAGGCGGCAACGCGCTCAGCACGGATTTTGATCTGATGCACTCGGTCGCAGGGGTGATCGAGACCCGTAATGAAGAGATCCGGACCATGCTGCAGGCATTCATCGGCCGGATGAGCAGTGTGCCGCCGTCGGTATGGGGTGGTGCCGCGGCGGCGCGTTTCAAGGACGTGGTGCATCGGTGGAACGCGGAGTCGATGAAACTCCACCACGCCCTGCACGGCATCGCGGAGACCATTCGCTACAACGAAGCCGCACTGCGTGAGGCGGCCGACAACCATGCCCATCACATCGGCACCGCCGGCGGGAATTTGTGAGGCGATCGTCCATGGACCCGCGGTTGTCATACAAATTCGACGAGATCGAATGCTCGGTTCGCCAGGAGATTCACAGCACCGCCGCCCGCTTCAACGCCGCCTTGCAGGAGTTGAAGTCTCACGTTGCACCGCTGCGGGAACTGTGGACCCGGGAAGCCGCCACGGCGTACGGGGTTGAGCAGCTGAAGTGGCATCAGGCGGCCACCGCGCTCAACGAAATTCTGGTCGACCTCGGGAACGCGGTGCGTGACGGAGCCGAGGATGTCGCGGCCGCCGATCATCGGGCCGCCGGCGTCTGGACGCGGTAGCGGCGTAGGCGCCTGAAGACTCTGCGCGGTCCCGACGGTTGGAGAGGCCGCGGGACCGCGCAGTTGACGACGGCGTTGCCGGATCGGGTGTGAGCAAGGGCTTTTCGCGAGAATGGGCCGCCCTGCTGCGCGCGCACGGGGTGATAGACGGTACATCCGGAATTCTGGACTCAGCTGGCCCTGGTGGGACCGGCAAGGTAATTTCTCAGATGTTAATAATATGGACGTAATGGCACGGACGTCCGGGATAGGGGCACAGTGCTTCGATGTCGCCGCGTGGGTTGCCCGCGCCTGCAGAACAATTCGCCGTCAGGAGTACGGCGAGCACCTGGGCGTGGCGCTCGATGACCGCGACCCCGAGCGCATTCGAGGGGTAGCTCGGGTTTGTGGACGACGCGTTCGGGAGCAAATGCGCCCAAACACGCTGCTGCAGAACGCTTCTCGGTCGGCTGACCCTGCCACGACAGCTGCCGTATTGCCTGAACTCGCGGTTCCCAGTGATGTGTGTCACACTTACCTATGACTGTGCATCCATTCCGTCCGGTTTTTGCCGCTGCCGCTGCTGTACTGGTCGGGGCTGCTGTCGCGCACGCCGACCCGCCGGATGCCCAGTTCTTGGGGTCGCTGTCGAATGACGGAATCAACGTCGGTGCGCCGGATCGGTTGATCGCCATTGCGCACGAACGGTGCGACGACCAAGGTCTTTCTCGCGACACCCAGATGAATTGGATCTTCGGCGCGCACCCAAGTCCGTACGCGCAAGCCATGTGGCAGATCAACAATGAGCTGCAGGCGCAGGGTCTCACTGAAGCGCAGGTGCCGCAATTCGTTCATGACGCCATGGCGGCCTACTGCCCAGCCCCGCCGGGCCAATGATTCCGTAGCCCAGCAGTGCGGGGGTGAGACTGCGCCGCCCGTCGCCGTGTCCCGTCCATAGGATGTAGCTGGGCGAACACGCGGAGGTGGAAATGTCGGCCCGGATGACAGCGGTCGACGCTCAGTTCTACTGGATGTCGGCCAAGGTCCCCAACGACGACTTTATGCTCTATGCATTCGACGGCGAGCCAACGGATTTCGAGCACGCAGTCGAGGATGTCCGCGGTCGGGCCCGAGCTTGCCGAGCCTTGACGGTGCGCGTCGAAGACGGGTCGCCGTTGACCTATCCCAGCTGGGTCCAAACGGAGCTCGAGCCCGAATGGGTGACCCGCCATCACCTCGACGACGACAGCTGGCGTGGCTGCCTGGACGCCGTGCTCCGGCTCATCGACGACCAGCTGGACATCCACCGTGCGTCCTGGCGCTTGCACCTCTTCGCGCCAGTGCACGGCATCCCGGGCAGCACCGGCCCGGGCACGGTCGCGGTCATGCAGTTCGCGCACGCGCTGGCCGACGGTCCTCGCGCCTTGGCGCTGGCCGCCTGGCTGTTCGGCCGGGCGACTCCGGTGCCCGACGTGGTGACGGCGTCGCCGGGTTTCCTGCCCTGGCACGCCGTCGATGCCGCTCGCGCCCATCGCAAGCAGGTGCGCGATACCCGCGCCGGACTGCTGCCGCCTGCGATCGGAACGCGGCCGGCGCTGTCCACCAATGCCCGCCCGATGGGCGTGCGCTCCGTGCGAACACTGCTGCGGCGCCGCTCGCAGCTGAGTGGCCCCACCGCCACCGTCGCGGTGTTGGCGGCGGTGTCCGGTGCGCTCGCCGGTTACCTGGGTGATGCGGCCGCAACGCTCATTGCCGAGGTTCCGATGGCTAAAACTGGTGTCCGACAAGCGCATAACCACTTCTCCAATGTCACCGTCGGTCTATATCCGGGTCTGGACAGGCAGGCCCGGGTGGAGCGGATCGCCGCCGACCTGGCCGACGCCCGCCGCCGCGCACAGCATCCCGCGGTACGCGCGGCGGACCGGGCCTTTGCGGCCGTGCCGGCTCCGCTGCTGCGCTGGGGTGTCAGCCTCTTTGATCCCGAGGCGCGGCCAGCGCAGGTGTCCGGCAACACCGTGGTGTCAAGCATTTACCGCGGACCCGCCGACCTTCACTTCGGCGCTGCGCAGGTGCTGCTGACCGCCGTTTATCCAGGGCTCTCACCGGCGATGGGCCTTGCCCACGGCGTGTGGGGCATCGGCGACGCTGTGACGATCAGCGTGCACGCGGCTGAATCCGCGGTCGGTGACATCGACGACTATGTTGCCAGGCTGGACGCTGAGCTTTAACGAAAGCTACTGCGCATCACCGGATTTTGCTTCGGATTCTCGGGTCAGGCCGGCGGCGACGATCAGCTCCTCATGCAGCTCGAACCACACGGTGTGATAGGAGTCGATGAGTGGTCGGGATAACCAAGCCGTGTCGCCGCCACGGACGTTGTCCAGCGCCGCGTGCAGCCTGGCCGAGTAGCGGCTCAGCCGCGGCACCTGGGCAGCCGCCGCGGTGACGATCGGCGTCACCCGGTGGTGGACCTCATCGAGGCGGGCCAGGATGGCGGCGTCGTAGGCGGTGTCGTCGTGTGTGTTGGGTTGGCCGTCCTTGAGTTGCCAATCGGTCACCAGCGCTTTGAATTCGGCGTTGACGGCGCGGAAGTCGGCGTAGGCGGCGGCCAGCGCCGCCGTATCGATGTGCTGGCGCTCGGCGGCCAGCAACGCGTCGAGCCGGACACGGCCCTCGGGGCTGACCCGCAGCGCCTTGCCGTCGATGAGCAAGCCCGACTCGGTGAGCCGCTCAACGGTGCCGGCAACGTCATCGGTGTCTTGTCCGAGCGTCACGGCCAGATCGGCGAGGCTCACCCGGCCTTTCAGCCGGACCGCTTGCAACACGGCCAACTCACTCACGTGCCCTCGCTGAGTCGCATCGCGGCCAGCATCGCCAGCAGCGGGCTGTCGGACACCACGTCGGTGTGGCCGCTCGTCATCGCCGCGCGCACGGCCGCGTCGGAATGGCTTGGCAAAAGCGGATAGTCGCCGCTGGCATGGCCGCGTAGCGGGCTGACGCGTCGGGCGATGTCGCCCAACTCGCGCAGCTCTGGCGTGTTGTCTTCGGACCAGGCGGTCAGCTGCAGGCGTCCGTCGCGCACTTCGCCTTCGTTGCCGTCGACGGTGACCAGCTTGCCGGCCAGCAATTCGGCGACCCCGCGGCCACAGCCCACGACCGCCACCCGGCCGAGCTCACGGCTGACAACGGCCGCGTGGCTGGTGGCACCGCCGGTTTCGGTGACGACGCCGCGCGCGACCAGCATGCCGTGGATGTCGTCGGGACTGGTGTGGTTGCGCACCAGGATGACATCCTCGCCGCGGTCGGCGGCATCGATCGCGGCGTCCACCTCGGTATAAGCCCGCCCAGTGACGACGCCGGGGCCGGCCGGCAGGCCTTTGGCCAAAAGCTGTGCAGATAACCGGTTTTCCGGCTGCAGTGACGGCCGCAGTAACGCCTCCACGTGGGCCGGCCGCACCCGTCGCAGAGTCTCGGCATCGTCGATAAGGCCGTCGTGGTGCAGTTGCAACGCCAGCCGCACCGCCGCCTGCGCCGACCGCTTCGCCGGCCGGGTCTGCAGCAGCCACAACGTCCCGTCTTGAATGGTGAACTCGATCTCTTGCACGTCGGACGCGAGCCGCTCCAACGAGCGGGCGGCGGCGATCAATTCGTCGTAGACCGCCGGTTGCTGGTCGCGCAGCGCGGTGATCGGTTCCACGTCGACCGTGCCCGATACCACGTCGTCCCCTTGGCCGCCCGGAAGCCACTCGCCGAACTCCTCGTTGGCCCCGGTCATCGGGTTTCGCGAAAACACAACGCCTGCGCCGGAATTGGTATTGACGTTGCCGAAGACCATGGCCTGCACCACCGCCGCGGTCGCGCCCCGGTCGTCGAGCCCGTGATGGGCTCGATAAGCGGCGGCACGCGGCGACCCCCACGACGCGAACACGGCCTCGATTGCGGCGCGCAACTGCAGATACGGATCGGCAGGCGCGTCACGGCCGACCGATGACGCGACGAACCGGCGCCGGGTGTCGTGGGCGAACCCGACGGTGCCCTCCGCCGCCAGTGCTTCCTCGACTGCGTCGTTGACCCCGAGATCCAACACCGTGTCCATCATCCCGGGCATCGACACCGCCGCACCGGAGCGAACACTGACCAGCAGCGGGTGAGGCCCTCGTCCGAAGGTGCGCGAGGTGGCGGCTTCGAGCCGGCGCATTCCGTCGAGCACGTCGTCCCAGATCTCGTCGATCGTCGCCTTGGGTTCGGCGAGGTAGCGCGCGCCCACCTCCACGGTGATGCAGAACGCAGGAGGTACCGGCAGACCGTTGCGGCGCATCATGTCGATGCCATGTCCCTTGTGGCCCAGAATTTCGGGTGGGTAGCTCGCGTCGCCGTCCAGCAGCAGTACGGGTGGGTTAGGGGTGGACATTGAAGATGTTCAGGACTGGTCGCGCAGGAGCAGCGCGTACGTAATGACGGCGATCTTGATGTGCGGCTCCTTCATGGTTGTTTGCGGGTGGCAGGATACCTCTGCCTATCCGTGCCTACCCAATGATCTAGGTTGGCGTCTATGACTGCCTATGATCTCGGGTTGCTGATCTTGCGGCTGGTGCTGGGGTTGACCCTCGCAGCTCATGGCTTCAACAAGTTCTTCGGCGGTGGGCGGATCCCCGGTACCGCGCGCTGGTTTGAAAGCATCGGCATGAAGCACGGCACGTTCCAGGCCGTGGTCGCGGCCAGCACCGAGATCAGCGCCGGCCTGGGCTTGGCCGCTGGGCTGCTGACGCCGATCCCGGCCGCCGGCTTCGTTGCGCTGATGTTCGTCGCTTCGTGGACCGTGCACCGGCCTAACGGCTTCTTCATCGTCAAGGAGGGCTGGGAGTACAACCTGGTGCTGGCCCTCAGCGCCGTCGCGGTGGCCACGATCGGCCCCGGCCAGTACAGCCTGGACTGGCTGATCTTCGGCCAGAACTGGCGCAACGGTTGGCACGGTCTGCTGATCTCGCTGCTACTGGGCCTGGGCGGGGCGATCGGCCAGCTGCTGATCTTCTACCGGCCGCCGGTCAAACAGGCTCAGTAGCCGCTGTCGTTTCGCGCGCCAGCACCTCTTCGGCGGCGCGCTCCCCGGAGCGGATGGCACCGTCGACCCATCCGCACATGACGGCCGAGCTCTCCGTCCCGGCCCAGTGGATGCGGCCGCACGGCTCGCGCAGGGTGTAGCCGAACTCGGTCAGCACGCCGGTGGGCGCGTGGCTGATCATCCCGCCACCGGAATAGCGCTCGAGACTCCAGTCCTGCTCGTGGTAGCCGACGGTCGAACGGGCCTTGTCGCCGAACCGGTCGACCAACTCACTCACCACCGCCGCTTGGCGATCGGTCGGCGCAAGGCGGCCCAGCTGACGCGCTGCCGGGCCTTCGGTGATGACGCACATGACCCCGGGGGTGCCGGCGTCGGTGCAGGCATCGATGGTCAGCGTGGCCACCGAGCCGGGGGAGGCGGTCTGGCCGGACAGGCCGTCGGCGCGCCAGAACGGCTCGTCGTAGACGACCGAGATTTTCACGATCGCGCCGCTGGGCATCCGCTGGTTCAGATACGACCGATCGATCGGCAGCGTCGGCTCGTAGCTGATCTGGCCGGCGATGGCCAGCGGAACGGCCACGATCACCCGTTGTGCCCGCACGGTCAGGTGCTCGGATCGGACCGTGACGCCGCCGGCGTCCCGGGCAATGTGCCGCACCGGCTGCGACAGCTGCAGGGCATCGCCGAGTTCGGCGGCCACTCGTCGGTAGATGGCGCCCATCCCGCCCACTGGGCGGGAATCCTGCGAGCCGTCCTTGCTGGACACGACGAAGTCCGGGCCGCCGCCCGACGACATCTGGTAGAGCACCCACAGCAGCGACACCTCTGATGCGGCCGAGGTGTAGGGACCAGCCAGTGCCATGTCCAGCATGTCGCGCGCCTGCTGCGACAGGATGTTCTTGTCCAGCCAGGCCGCCAGACTGATGCGGTCCCACTCGACGGCCTTGCGCGCCTCCCATGGGGCTTGCTTCGGGATCGATCGGCACATCTGCCGTACTTTGATCAACCCGACGCCGAGATTCATCGTCGCCCACGGGCTCACCGTCCACGGGATCGTGCCCGCATAGCGGTGCTGCTTGCCGTCGACGATCATCATCGACTCGCCGTCGATGTACTGCTTGTACGCCGGCACTCCGAACTCGTTCATCAACGCGTAGACGCGGTCCTGGCCCGGCCCGATCCAGGCGCCACCGCGATCGATCCACAATCCGTCGGCGAGGACCTCGGTGTAGTTGCGCCCGCCGACTCGATCTCGGGCTTCCAGCAGGGCCACCGAGCGACCGGCTTGCTTCAGCCGCAGGGCAGCCGTCAAACCGGCGAATCCTGCACCGACAACGCAATAGTCGACATCTGTCATGGCTGATCTGAGCAGCAAGCTACACCGCTTGCGGCTCACGGGCGGGCGAATACGGCAGCCCGCTACCGGTGTTCTCGTCGACGTCGACGCGTCCGCCGAGATAGGGGAATGCGCGTTGCGGACAGGCCGGCCGGTTGCAGATCTTGCAGCCGGCCCCGATCGGGACGACGGTGCTCGGGTCGTTGAGCGCGATTCCGGTGGAGTAGACCAGCTTGTCGGCGTGGACCAGGTCGCAACCCAAACCGATCGCGAAGCTCTTGTGCTGGCCCAGATATCCCTGCCCCTCTGGCGGGGTGGTCTTGGCGAGCCAGAAATACGAACGGCCATCGGGCATCTGGGCGACCTGGGTGACGATCCGGCCCGGTTGCGCGAACGCATCGTGTACCACCCACAACGGACAGCTGCCCCCAACCCGGCTGAAGTGAAATGCCGTGGCGGACTGACGCTTTGATATGTTGCCGGCTTTGTCGGTCCGGACGAAGATGAACGGCACCCCGCGCAGCTGTGGGCGCTGCAAAGTCGAGAGGCGGTGGCACACCGTCTCGAACCCGACCTCGAAACGGCGGGCCAGCAGGTCCACGTCGTAGCGTAATTCTGCTGCGGCTCGGTGGAATTCGCGGTACGGCAACAGAAATGCGCCGGCGAAATAATTGGCCAGGCCGATTCTGGCGACGCCCCGGGACTCGGGGGTGAGCTGATCGTCGGTGGCCACGATCGCCGACAACAGCTCCGACTGGCTGAGCAAGGCCAGTTGGGTCGCGATCTGGAAGGCGCGCTGGCCCGGCAGCAGCCACTGCGCAACGCGCAGCACCTGGGTTTCGGCGTCGTAAGAGCGCTTGGCGTGCTCGCCGAGACCGTCGTCGATCACGACGGTCACGCCATATTGGTCCCGCATCAGCGCGGACAGCTGGATGTCCAGCCCGCCGATCTTCATTCCGTTCGCGGCGAACATCTCCTCGGCCGCGGTGTCGAGTTCGCCGATGTAGTTGTTGCGGTCGTAGAAGAAGTCGCGAACTTCCTCGAACGGCATCGGGTGCTCGTGCGGCAGGGAGGTCTCCGTCGTCGCGTGCGAGCGGTACGCCTCCAGCTCTTCGGTGGCGTCCCGCAGCCGCCGGTGCACGGCAACCAGGCTTCGGCCGACCTCGGGCATCCGGGCAACCAGTTCCTCGATCTGCGCGCCGCTGACCGCGTCGTCGACGGCGGTGGCGGTGAACACATCGGACAGGTCGGCCACCAGCCGGGCGTCGGAATCCGAGGAGAAGTAGTTCGGGGGCAGGTCGAACCGCTCGGTGAGCGCCAGGAGCACCGGCACGGTGATCGGCCGCTGGTCGTTCTCCAGCTGGTTGACGTAGCTGGTGGACAGGTCCAGTGCCCGGGCCAGCGCAACCTGGCTGAGGCCGCGCTCGTTTCGCAACCGCCGCAACCGGGCACCCGAAAACATCTTCGCCACCACCGACACATTACTCCGGATGGCTTTCGCAACATTCGCAAACTGCGGCTGATGTGGACACAAAATTACGCATGTGCAGGGGCTTTTCATAGCGACGGAGTTTGCGTAGTGTGCGGATTATGTTGATCCATTCGGTTCGGACGCACCGCAGCGCCGAAGACTTCCCACGCGCCGAGCACCTGGCCCAGAAGATCGCGGAGGTGGCGGCCGACCCTGTCGCCGTGCCGGCCGAGACCGAGGCGATGGTGATCAACCGGATGATCGACAACGCGGCAGTCAGCGCCGCCTCGGTGCTGCGCAGGCCGGTCACCACGGCCCGCCACCAAGCCCTGGCGCACCGGGTGCGGCCGGGCGCGACGGTCTTTGGTGTGGACGGCAGCTATTCGGCCGAGTGGGCGGCGTGGGCCAACGGAGTCGCGGTGCGCGAACTCGACTACCACGACACCTTCCTGGCGGCCGAGTACTCGCATCCCGGCGACAACATCCCGCCCCTGGTCGCGGTCGCGCAGCAGCTCGGTGTGCGCGGGGCCGACCTGATTCGCGGCCTGGCGACGGCCTACGAGATCCAGATCGATCTGGTCAAGGGAATCTGTCTACACGAGCACAAGATCGACCACGTCGCGCACCTCGGGCCGTCGGCGGCCGCCGGGCTGGGCACCATGCTGCGGCTCGACGTCGACACGATCTACCAGGCGATCGGTCAGGCCTTGCATCTGACCACGGCGACCCGCCAATCCCGCAAAGGATCGATCTCGAGCTGGAAGGCGTTCGCTCCCGCGCTCGCCGGCAAGGTGGCCATCGAAGCGGTCGACCGCGCGATGCGCGGCGAAGGTTCACCGGCACCGATCTGGGAGGGCGAGGACGGCGTCATCGCCTGGCTGCTGTCGGGCCCCGAGCACACCTACGAAGTACCGTTGCCCGCGCCGGGGGAGCCCAAGCGCGCCATCCTGGACAGCTACACCAAGGAGCACTCCGCCGAGTACCAGAGCCAGGCGCCGATCGACTTAGCCCGCCGGCTGCGCGAGCGCATCGGTGATCTGGAGCAGATCGCGACGATTGTGTTGCACACCAGCCACCACACCCATTACGTGATCGGCACCGGGTCCGGGGATCCGCAGAAGTTCGATCCCGACGCGTCCCGTGAGACGTTGGATCACTCGCTGCCGTACATCTTCGCGGTCGCGCTGCAGGACGGCACCTGGGACCACGAACATTCGTACGCGCCCGAACGCGCACACCGGCCCGACACGGTCGAGCTGTGGCACAAGATCTCGACCGTTGAGGATCCGGAATGGACCCGCCGCTATCACTCGAACGACCCGGCGGAGAAGGCGTTTGGCGCTCGCGCGGAGGTGACGCTCAAGAGCGGCGAGGTGATCACCGACGAGTTGGCGGTCGCCGATGCGCATCCGCTGGGCGCGCGGCCGTTCGAGCGTGAACAGTACATCGGCAAGTTCACCAACCTCGCCGACGGAGTGGTGGACGCCGTTGAGCAGCAGCGGTTCCTGGACGCCGTGCAGCGGGTCGGCGACCTGAAGGGCGGCGACCTGGCCGCGCTGAATGTGCGGGTGCTGCCCGAGGTACTGGACAAGGCGCCGACCATCCCGTCCGGGATCTTCCGATGACCGGGCTGTTGGGCGCGGCGTCCAGCGCCGCCGACAAACGGGCGACATTTCGGGCCGGGCTGAATTCCGGTCGACTGCAACGCTTCCCGGGTGCCTTCTCGCCGTTGGTAGCCAAGCTGGTCGCCGAGATCGGCTATGAGGGCGTCTACGTTTCCGGTGCGGTGCTGTCGGCCGATCTCGGGCTGCCCGACATCGGGCTGACCACGCTGACCGAGGTCGCCGCGCGCGGCGCGCAAATTGCGGCGGTCACCGACCTACCGACGTTGATCGACGCCGACACCGGCTTCGGCGAACCGATGAGCGCGGCGCGCACCATCACCTCGCTGGAGGATGCCGGGCTGGCGGGCTGTCATCTCGAGGACCAGGTCAACCCCAAACGATGTGGCCACCTCGACGGCAAAGCCGTTGTCCCGACAGCGGAGATGGTGAAACGGCTGCGCGCGGCGGTAGCCGCCCGACGCGACCCCAACTTCGTCATCTGCGCCCGCACCGACGCTGCCGGGATCGAAGGTCTGGACGCCGCGATCGAGCGGGCCCGCGCCTACGCCGGCGCCGGCGCCGACCTGATCTTCACCGAGGCGCTCACCGGAGCCGCCGACTTCGAGAAATTCCGCGCCGCGGTGGCCACTCCGCTGCTGGCCAACATGACCGAGTTCGGCAAGTCCGAGTTGCTGACCGCCTCGCAGCTGACCGACATCGGCTACAACGTGGTGATCTACCCGGTCACCACCCTGCGGCTGGCGATGTTCGCCGTCGAGGACGGATTACGCGAAATCGACGCCACGGGAACACAATCCGGCTTGCTCGATCAGATGCAGCATCGCAAGAGGCTTTACGAATTGCTGCGCTACGCCGACTACAGCCAATTCGACGACGAAATCTTCAACTTCACCGTGGAAGGACCTAACCAATGAGCGCCGAAACCAAGATCTTCAAAGGGCTGGCCGGCGTCGTCGTCGACACCACCGCGATCTCCAAGGTGGTGCCCGAGACCAACTCGCTGACCTACCGCGGCTACCCGGTGCAGGATCTGGCCGCCCACTGCAGTTTTGAGCAGGTCGCCTACCTGCTCTGGCACGGCGAACTACCGACCGACGGCCAGTTGGCGTTGTTCAGCCAGCGGGAGCGGGCCAGCCGGCGACTGGATCGTTCGATGCTGTCGTTGTTGGCCAAGCTGCCCGACAACTGCCATCCGATGGACGTGGTGCGCACCGCGATCAGCTACCTGGGCGCCGAGGATCCCGAGGAGGACGACAGCGCCGAGGCCGCCAATTTCGCCAAGTCGCTGCGCATGTTCGCCGTGCTGCCCACCATCGTGGCCGCCGACATGCGGCGGCGGCGTGGCCTGGCCCCGATCGCACCGCATAGCCACCTCGGCTATGCCGAGAACTTCCTGAACATGTGCTTCGGCGAAGTCCCCGAACCGGTTGTCGTCGAGGCGTTCGAACAGTCGATGATTCTTTACGCCGAGCACGGCTTCAACGCGTCCACGTTCGCGGCGCGGGTGGTGACCTCGACGCAGTCGGACATCTACAGCGCTGTCACCGCGGCGATCGGCGCGCTCAAAGGTCGCCTGCACGGGGGCGCGAACGAGGCGGTCATGCACGACATGATCGAGATCGGCGATCCGTCGAAGGCGTCGGAGTGGCTGCACGGCAAGCTGTCTCGCAAAGACAAAGTCATGGGCTTCGGGCATCGCGTCTACAAAAACGGCGACTCCCGGGTGCCGACGATGAAAGAGGCGCTGATCCGTATCGCGGAGACCCGCAACGGCAAGCGCTGGCTGGGCATCTACGAGATCCTGGAAACCGAGATGTACGCGGCCACCAAAATCAAGCCCAACCTGGATTTCCCGACCGGCCCCGCGTACTACCTGATGGGCTTCGACATCCCCAGCTTCACACCGCTCTTCGTGATGAGCCGCATCACCGGCTGGACCGCTCACATCATCGAGCAGGCCGGCTCCAATGCGCTTATCCGCCCGCTCAGCGAGTATTCGGGCCTGGCGCAGCGCAGCCTCAGCCCGGCTACAGCAGGTCGGTGATCGTCCTCAGACCGGCGTCGTAGAGCACGCCGGGCAGCATGCCGCCGTCGTGTTCGATGGTGGTGCCATTGACGAAGTCCGCGTCTCCGCTCGCCAAAAAGACGCACACCCGGCCCACCTCTGCGGGTTCGCCGGCGCGACGTAATGGGACGGCGGCAAAGTACTTTTCGCCGGTTGGGTCGTCTTTGGGCAGCACGAACGACCGGAAGTTTTCCGTCATGGTCGGCCCGAGTGCCACACAGTTGACCCGGACCTTCGGTCCCCATTCCTCCGCCAGCGACCGGGTGAGGTGGTTGAGCCCGCTCTTCGCCGCGCCATAGGAGACCAGGGTCGGTGATCCCGCCGGATGTCCGGCCCCGCTGGAAATGTTGATGATGCAACCGGTTCCGTCCTGAGTGGCCATCTGCCGGTAGGCGCGGATGGCAAACCAGAGCGGACTGATCAAGTTCATTTGCACCGCATAGGCGTGAAACAGTGCCGTGCGTTCGTAGTCGTCCTCGCTGCGCGGCGCGCCCTGGATACGTTGCACGAGTTCGGGAATGTTCTCCACGTGCGGCGCCGGCACGGTCCCGCCGGCGTTGTTCACCAAGATGTCGATCCGGCCGTGCGTGCCCACGACTTCGCGGACAAAGGAGTCGATCGACTGGTAATCGCCTTGATCGCAGACCTTCTGGGAGGCTCGGTCCGCCCAGTCCGAATCGATCCCCGGCATGGCATCCAGCGGCGAGCGCGAGCACCCGACGACGGTGGCGCCGGCGCGCAACAACTCGTGGGCGATCCCGACGCCCACGCCCCGACTGGTTCCGGTGACGATCGCGACCTTGCCATCGAGGACTCCCACCGCATCCACCCTTCCGTCTTGTTGACAGTGACTGCCACTTGGTCATACTCTGCCATTCGGCGCTCGGAGTGTAAAGAGCGAGGGAACGTGACGCGATGGTTACCGGGTCGAAGTCGACGAGGACCTGTGCCAGGGCCATGTCATGTGTGAGGTCGAGGCGCCGGACTACTTCACGGTGTCCAACCGAGGAAAGGTCGAGATCCTGAACCCCACTCCGCTCGATCACGCTCGCCATGTCTATCCGGGAGGTCAACGATGAGTAGCCTGTCCAAGCTTCGTGTCATTCAGTGGGCGACCGGGGGCGTCGGGAAAGCCGCCATCGAATGCGTGCTGAATCATCCGCAGCTCGAGTTGGTCGGATGTTGGGTGCACAGCGCGGACAAGAACGGGCGCGACGTCGGCGACATCGTCGGCACCGGTGCGTTGGGCATCGCCGCCACTTCCAGCATCGACGAGGTGCTGGCGCTCGATGCTGACTGTGTGGTGTACAGCCCGCTGGTCCCCAACGACGACGAGGTCATCGCGATTCTGCGGTCCGGCAAGAACGTGGTGACCCCGGTCGGTTGGGTATACCCCGATCCGGGCAACGCGCGTCACCAGGCCGTCGCCGACGCGGCGGTGCAAAGCGGGGTGACTTTGCACGGTTCCGGAATTCACCCGGGCGGCATCACCGAGCGATTCCCGCTCATGCTGTCCTCGCTGTCGTCGGCGATCACCCACGTGCGGGCCGAGGAGTTCTCCGACATCCGGACCTACAACGCCCCGGACGTCGTGCGCCACATCATGGGATTCGGCGGTACCCCCGAAGAAGCCATGCAAGGGCCGATGGCCAGCCTGCTCGAGGCCGGCTTCAAGCAGTCGGTGCGAATGGTCGCAGACCACATGGGATTTCGGATCGATTCGCACATCAGGACCATTCAGGACGTCGCGGTGGCGACCTCCGAGATCGACTACGGCCCATTCCCTCTTCCCGTGGGAACCGTGGCCGCGCGCCGGTTCCGCTGGCAGGCTCTCGTCGACGGCGAGCCGGTTATCACCGCCGCGGTCAACTGGCTGATGGGCGAGGAAAACCTGGAACCGGCCTGGAATTTCGGTGGGCGCGGCGAACGCTTCGAGGTCGAGATCACCGGCGACCCCACCGTAAGCCTCACCTTCAAAGGACTGCAGCCGGAGACGATCGCCGAAGGGCTGAAACGAAATCCGGGTGTGGTGGCCACCGCCAACCATTGTGTCAACGCCATTCCCGATGTCTGCGCGGCCGGGCCCGGCATCAAGACCTACCTGGACCTGCCGCTGTTCGCCGGGCGCCCGCTGACCAATCTCCAGGTGAGTCAACGGTGATTCTCGACGCCTTCCGTCTCACCGGCCAGGTCGCGATCGTCACCGGCGCCGGTACCGGTATCGGCCGCGGGATTGCGGTGGCGTTCGCCGAGGCCGGCGCCGATGTCGTCGTCGCCGCGCGTACCGCGTCGGATCTCGACGGCACCGTCGCGCTCATCCAAGAGACCGGGCGCCGCGGGCTGGCGGTCGTCACCGACGTCATGGTCGAGGAAGACTTGGCCCGGTTGGTGTCGATCACCGTCGAGCAGTTCGGACGACTGTCGATTCTGGTCAACAATGCCGGCGGAACCCCGCCGCGGCCGGCGATGCAGACCTCGCCGCGGTACCTGACCACCGCGCTGCAATTCAACGCCGTCGCACCGTTTTTGCTCAGCAAGCTGGCGGCCCAAGCCATGGTCGACACCGACGGCTCGGGGTCCATCGTCAACATCTCGTCGCGGTCGAGCGACATGGTGATGAGCTCCATGGTTGCCTATGGCGCGGGCAAGGCGGCGTTAAACATGGTGACCCAGAACTTGGCCGCCGAATTCGCCCCGCGGGTGCGCGTCAACGCGATCGGTGTCGGGGGAGTTGCCACCCAGTCGATGAACTTCGTCATGTCCAACGACGCGTTGCGGACCCAGTACGAATCGAACACCCCGATGGCGCGCATCGGCACACCCCGCGACATCGCAGCCGCCGCACTGTATCTCGCGTCGTCTGCCTCGTCGTGGGTGACCGGCGTGATGTTGCGCGTCGACGGCGGCACGACCAAACCGGCGTTCGATCTGCCTGCGCCACCACTTCAACCGACCCAGCAACAGGAGACACCATGACGGACGCAGTCGTGGCAGACGTTTCGTTTTGTCACCTTGTCGTCGGAGTAACCGACATGGACCGTGCACTGGCCTTCTACCGGGATGTGCTCGGCATGGACGTGGTCTTCGAAACCCTGATTTCCGGCGAGCCTTTCGACGCCGTCCTGCACGCTAAGCGAAAGCAAGAAGGCCGGGTGGTCGGCGGCTTGCTCGGTGGGCTGATGGTCGAGCTGCTGTCCCTCGGAGCCGAACCCGTCGCGGAGAAGCCGGCGCGTCGCGGCATCACCGGTATTCACAACGTGTCGTTGTCGGTGACCGATTTGAACGAAACCCACCGCCGCATCAGCGATGCCGGCTACCCACCCGACCAAGAGCCATTCGAGATCGGTGGTGTGCGAATGTTTTTCGTCAAGGACCCGGACGGGACACCGGTCGAGTTCATCGAGTTACCCGACGGCGCGCGTAGCACCTATGAGATGCACCGCGGCGTCGTGTTGCAGATGGGGCCCGTCGAATGACCTACACCCACCCCGACTCGATGCGCGGCCACGTCGCGATCGTCACCGGAGCGGCCCAAGGTGTGGGCAAGGGCATCGCCGCCGCACTGCTCGAACGCGGTGCCGCGGTGCTCGCGGTCGACATCCAAGAGGAGGCCCTAAGCGCGACAACCGCGGAACTCAACGCCGCCGGCAGGGTCGAGCCGTTGGTTGCCGATTTGCGCCACCCGGACAGCGCTGAGCGGATCGTCGCCGCTGCCGTCAATGCCTTCGGCACGGTGCACGGCCTGGTCAACAACGCGATTGCCACCAACGAACCCAAGGCATTCGTGGATATCACCACCGAAGACTTGGCGCTCGGCTACGACGTCGGCCCCCGTGCGACCTTTTTGCTCATGCAGGCCGTGCACCCGTTGATGGTCAAGGAGGGCGGCGGGTCGATCGTGAACCTCGGTTCGGGAACCGGCACCGGCGGCGAACCCAAATGGGGTGGTTACGCGGCCGCGAAGGAAGGTATCCGCGGGCTGTCGAAGGTCGCCGCCCTGGAGTGGGGGCGTGACAACATCCGCGTCAACGTCATCTGCCCGTTCGCCGAATCCGACGGTGTCAAACTGTGGAAGCAGTTCGCCCCCAACGATTACGCCAAGGCGGTCCGGCGCGTGCCGATGAAACGCATCGGCAACGTTCGCACCGACGTGGGCGCGCTGGTGGCTTTCCTGCTCAGCACCGACGCGACCTTCATCACCGGGCAGACCATCCAGGTCGACGGCGGCATCGGCTGCTTCCGATGAGCGGGCAGTCGCTGCGGGACCGGCAGCGCGCACAGATCAGGGCCGAGATTCGCCGTGCGGCCTTCCGGCTGTTCATCGAGCACGGCTACGACGCCGTGACGACGGAGGAAATCGCCGCGGCGGCAGGCGTTTCCCCGCGCACCTTCTTCCGGCATGTCCCGACGAAGGAGGAGGTGCTGCTGGCCCCGGTTCGGCACGGCGGGACCGCGATCGTCAACCTGCTCGAACAGCGGCCCGCCACCGAGTCGCCCGACGTCGCGCTGATCAACGCCATCATTACGCGAACCCGCTCGTTCGATCAGGCCGACATCGAAGAGTGGCGTAAAGCCTTGCTGGTAGCCCCCGATGTGCTCGGCAAGCTGACCATGGTCACCGCCGCCGACAAGGAGCGCGCCGCCAAGCTCGTCGCCGCACGCATGGGCGCCAACCCCGATACCGATATCCGACCTGGTTTGCTGGTCCAACTTGCCTTCGCGGCAGGCGATTACGGCTTCCAGCGGTGGGTGCGTCAATCCCGCAACCGCCGCCCGCTAGACCGCTATGTCACCGAAGCGCTCGACGCGGTCAAAAGCCCGCACTGGAAAAGGAAGCGCACGCCATGAAAGCCGAGAAGACAGTGAGCAAGGCGCAGTCCTTGTGGCTGGTCAGCGCGGCCTACGTTGTCGCCATCGGGGTGGCGGCGCTCTGGCTGGTGTGGGGTGTCGGCACCGGACGCCTATGGCTGGATACGTTAATCGCCGACGTGCTGGCCACGCTGGTGGTCTTCGCGTTCAGCCGGGTGTACCACAATTCGAGTTTCTATGACGCGTACTGGAGTGTGATTCCGCCTCTGCTGTTGTTCTATTGGTGGAGTCAGTCCGGTGTGCACCAGCTGCGCTGCTGGCTTATCGCAGCGGTGGTCGTCGCCTGGGCGGTGCGTTTGACCGCTAATTGGGTGTATGCGTTTCCCGGCCTGCACCACGAGGATTGGCGCTATCCGATGTTCGGCGCCAGCATTCCGATGATGGAGACGCGCAGTCTGCAACGGCGCCCGGGCTACCAGGACGTGATCGCGCGGGTCTCGCGCTTTGTGCCCCGTCCGCCGCGGCGGGCTTAGCAGGCGCTCGGGTGCGACTCGCAATACGGGGTAGTCCCCGGGAAGCGATACCGGTGCGCGACCACCCACCGGTAGACGACATCCTCGACGGAGCGGATACCGGGAATCCGGTAGATTGCCAACGGGATTCGGCTGCCGATCGCCGCCGATAATGCCGCGTTGGCGGCCTCCGCGCCGGAATAGACGGTGCCCGCGGAATCCAGCCAACGGACCGATTCCAGCAGGCTTGCCGGCGCGATACCCAGCCGCTCCGCGGTTCCGGGGCTTTGCAGAGCCTCGGTCTGCACGTTTCCGGTCCGATCCATCCGCAACAGCAAATCTCTGGAGCGAGTGCACATTCCGCAGGCGCCGTCGAAGAACAGGGTGCCCGCCGCTTCGGTCTTCATCGGGCGAGACCCTGTCGCGGGCGCAGCTGCACGACCGAAGCCCCGCCGACGGACCTTCGTGCCCGAACACCGGCGATCGCGAACACGATGCCGGTTCCGATCTCGGTCAGCGCGGAAAACCAGGAGAACCACGTCACGTTGATGTGCGGCAGCGAGATGAAGCTGTCCTGGTAGCCCGGCAAGAAAGTCGGCAACAGGTGCGCGTAGGTGAAGACCACGGCGCTGCCGAATCCGACCGCAATTGCGGCTTCCGGCGCCCGTCGGTGTCGGGTGAACGCCATAACGACCGCGACGGCGACGAACAGCCCCTGGATCATGCCGCCGACCATGATGAATGGCGGCGACGCCGACATGCCGCGGCGCAGATGGTCCAGGCCGTGGATTCCGAATCCGATAGCGAATGTGATTGCGGCCCAACGGAGTATGTCAGTCGCGTTGTCGCGCGCCGGCGAAATCTGATCGATCATCGCGGATCACCGTCCTTGGTGGGGGCGAGGATGGAGAATTTGCGCCCTAAAACCGTTCTACTACTACAAAACGTAGTAGTCAAGGTTGGATGTTGTTCCGCGGAACTCGGACTATCCGGCTAGAACACGTTCTAATCTTGCCGCCATGGGATTTCTCAAACAGGACACTCCGCAGATCGACTTCGAGGAGTGGAGCAAGGGCACCCGCGCAGAGAAGATCATCCCGATGGCCCGACACTGGGCGGAGGTCGGCTTCGGAACTCCGGTAGTGCTGCACCTGTTCTACGTCGTCAAGATCGGCCTGTACATCCTGGCGGCATGGCTGCTCGCACTGGCCACCAAGGGTATTGATGGGTTCACCAATGTCGCGCACTGGTATGCCGAGCCGATCGTGTTCGAGAAGGTCGTGCTCTACACCATGCTGTTCGAGGTGGTCGGCCTGGGCTGTGGTTTCGGACCGCTGAACAACCGGTTCTTTCCGCCGATGGGCTCGATCCTGTACTGGCTGCGGCCCGGCACCATACGGCTGCCACCCTGGCCGAATCGCATACCCCTCACCAAGGGGGATGAGCGCACTGCCGTCGACGCGCTGCTGTACGGCGCACTGCTGGTACTGCTGGTCATTGCGATCTTCTCCGACGGCACCGGGCCGGTCCCAGCGCTGGGAACGACCGTCGGGGTGCTGCCGTCCTGGCAGATCTGGGCGGTGCTCGGCGTGCTGGCGGTGCTCGGTCTGCGCGACAAGGTCATCTTCCTGGCCGCCCGCGGCGAGGTGTACGCGTCATTCACCGTCGCCTTCCTGTTCGCCGGCTACGGCGTCGACATGATCCTGGGCGCCAAATTGGTTTGCCTCGTAATCTGGCTCGGCGCAGCAACATCCAAGCTCAACAAACACTTTCCGTTCGTCATCTCCACGATGATGAGCAACAACCCGGTATTCCGGCCGCGGTTCATCAAGCGGGCGTTCTTCGAACACTTCCCCGACGACCTGCGTCCGGGCCGGTCGTCACGCTGGCTCGCGCATTTCAGCACCGCGATCGAGGGACTCGTGCCGCTGGTGTTGTTCTTCAGTCACGGCGGCTGGCCCACGGCGATCGCCGCATTCGTCATGCTGTGCTTCCACTTTGGCATCCTGTCGTCGATTCCGATGGGGGTGCCGCTGGAGTGGAACGTCTTCATGATGTTCAGCGTGCTGGCGCTATTCGTTGGCCACGCCGCTGTTGGGTTGGGCGACCTGACGACACCGCTGCCGATCGTCCTGTTCGCCGTCGTCGCGGGCACCGTCGTGACGGGAAACCTGTTGCCGCGCAAGGTATCCTTCCTGCCGGGCATGCGCTATTACGCCGGCAACTGGGACACCACGCTGTGGTGCATCAAGCCGTCGGCGGAGGTGAAGATCGGCAAGGGCGTCGTGGCGATCGCGAGCATGCCCGCCGCCCAGCTGGAGAAGTTCTACGGCAGCAAGGAAGCCGCGCAGATCCCGATGTACATGGGATATGCGTTCCGCGCCTTCAACACTCACGGCCGGGCCTTGTTCACCTTGGCCCACCGCGCGATGGTCGATCAGAACGAGGACGACTACGTCCTCACCGACGGTGAGCGAATTTGCAGCACGGCCATCGGGTGGAATTTCGGCGACGGGCACTTCAGCAACGAACAGTTGGTCGCCGCCCTGCACAAGCGCTGCCACTTCGAGCCGGGTGAGGTGCGCGTGGTGATGCTCGACGCCCAGCCGATCCACCGACAGACCCAGCAGTATCGGCTGGTGGACGCCGCCACTGGCGAGTTCGA
>Ga0209655_10000139_pt1 | contig 26662 bp, 22 predicted proteins | sample BogFormECP03_OM2_FD_188236 | JGI IMG/M metagenome (GOLD analysis project Ga0209655, IMG submission 188236) | Bog forest soil microbial communities from Calvert Island, British Columbia, Canada - ECP03_OM2 (SPAdes) (version 2) | ecosystem: Environmental > Aquatic > Freshwater > Wetlands > Bog ...
TTATTTCGTCACGGGGTTCCAGGTGTGGAACGAATCGCCGCGCAGCGGTGCGTACATCAACAACCTGGCGATTCCGACGGGGTACTGATTGCGTTTCAGAAAAACGGGCAGGTTCGTGATACTTGCCTTGTTACATGAATGCGGAAATAAAAAGGGGCGGCTCGCTGCCAACTAGCCGCCGCCCCGAAATTTCAACGCGTCGTGGACGCGACCGAGAAGTAGCGCGATTGCACATCTCGATTGACCTCAAAATGTCCACAAGCGTACAAACGACTTCATCCTCGGCGATCCGGGTAACCCGGGAGACGCATGAAGCGCCCCATGAGATTCAAGGGCGCGTGGAACAGGCCGGAGGAACAAATTGCTACGGCGAGGCGAATTTTCGGGTGGTGTGGGGCGGATCGCGACTCACATGGATCGGCGGGCGGTGGACGGACCGCGACGCAAATGGGAATGTGCTGCGCGAAACGATTGAGACGCGACGGGTGCCCAAATACTTGCCGTTGGATCGCTGGCACATCGAACGGTGGGCGCCTCGGGAATCCTATGGATCTCCGGAAGCATGGTACGCGCAGACGACGGAAGTGGAAGACGGGATACGCATCGCGGCACTGGGTCCGTATCCTTCGCGCGGAGAATACGAACACTGCTTCACGCTTGAGAGCGCGAGCGGAGAGTTCATTCCGTTGACACCGGCAGCTTGTGACTGGATCGTTCATGCGATTGAGTGGTCTCGCAGGCAACCGCGGCGGGAGCTGCGGGGCGCGATCGCGGCCCGGGAGGCGCGGCACGCGCGTCGTTGGGATCGCGATGCGGACGATTTGCTGGATGACGCTGTTCCCGCGTTCCACAGCGCGCCATTCGTCGGGGTCGCCGGGACGTAGCATCGACGAGAGCCGCGGCGGTGTGTGGATTGAACGATTGGTCTCTTGGAGAGCGGAACGGCCGATATCGTGACGAGCATCGCTAGAGAGGCAACAGCAACAAAAGGAAAATCAATTGAACATAACCACGACGGCAGCTTCGGGACTACGAGGAAAATTGGTGGTCGATACGCGTGTGACGGGCGACACTGCCGCGACCGTGACGATTGCTTCCATATCTGGACAGGACTGGTACATATCGCGCACGCACGGCGTGTATCACATTCCGGCATGCGCCAAGGGCGAAGCGTATTCCTTGCTGCTGATTACTTCACGCGGTGATGCCATTGACCTCGGCGACAATCGTAAGTTTCCATTCACGATTTCGGCCCGGGACATCGCGGAGGATCTGTTGCAGGATTTGCAGGATCACGGTGTGTTTGTGTGCGCCGGAGCTCGTCCTACGCCGGAAGAATTGAGCGTGGTGACCGCGCGACGTGACGAATTCTACCAGCGGCTGGTGACCGACGGCGATACCATGTGGGCGCGGGGACATTCGTTCCGAGAGATTTCGGATTTACATCGCAGGGCCGCGATTTCGCTGGGCGCGGAGCGCGAGTGGGCCTACGTTCCAGTGCGCATGGCTGATTGTCCGGCGTGTGGAGAAAAGGTGAAACCGGGAGTAGCGGTCTGCCGGCATTGCCGCGCGATTCTGGATCAAGAGAAGGCCGCAAAGCATGGCCTGGGATTGGGCACGGCCACGGTGCATGAGGCGAGAACCGGGGCGGACGGAGCAGAGAAAAAAAGCAGAGCTTGACGCCTGGTGCAGTCGCAGCCTCGCGCAAGTCGATTCCAGGGTGGCGCAGAGAATGCGGACGCAAAAAAAGCAGGCCCGGAGGCCTGCCTATGTGGGAGTTTTTCGACCGGGTTAAGCGATCGAGTTGATACTTTGTCTGCGCCGAGACAGTGCGGTGAGGCCCAAGAGGCCCACACCGAGCAGAAACAACGCAGATGGTTCGGGAGCCGCGACGTATGAGCCCGTGCCCCCAGTGATTGTGTCCAGCTGTTTGACGCCCAAAATCTCGGTGTAACCGCCAACGAAATTGATCGTTGACGGAAACGTTCCGGCTAAATTGAACGCACTCCAATCGAGTACGACCAACGTGTTTCCGGAAAGCACCTGAAAATAGTCGACGCCAAAAGGATCGAACACGACGCACTGATTTCCGCCAGTCAGGCCGCTGCAGGAGAATTTGGTGCCATCCACCGTGAAATTGGAAGTGTTAATAACGGTCTGGCCCGTTCCTGAGTTATAGCTGAAATCCACGGTACCGGAGAACGTACCGCCTGACAGAAGGTTCCCGCTGATTTGATAGGCGTTGTTAGAGTCCGCATGGGTCACGTTTGGTAACATGGCGAAGGCGGAGGCTAGCACGACCAGCGCGAAGACCCTTACCAGTAGTGCGGTTTGTTTGTGAAGTTGCGTAACATCGAACTTGCTCATATTGCCTCTTTTTCCCCCATCTTCAAGGGCGCAAGCGACGGAATAGTGTTAACCGTCCCGTAATGGGTAAGCAACAATAATGCCGTTTGTTCGGAAGCGCGCAGAACTGCGGCGGACCTAATCTGGAAGTGTCTTTGAGGGCCCATGTGACCCGTATTGTATTGATTTCGTGGGTGTTACGCTGCGGGTCGCTTACGGGTCTCACGCCTGGGTTTCTCCCGGACGGTGCTGGCGCAAGCGCGAGGTTCCGGCGGCATGGGAAGTGTTTTTCATTATATGTAGATTCTTGTGGACCAATACCGGGTTCGTGGCAGAGCATCGCAGGTCGGAATCGGGATCTCTGCACGGGATCGAAAGAGACAGCAAGCTGCGTCAGGATGGTATCGAGCGAAAGGAAACTACACGATGGTGATGCAGGCGAGAGGCACATCGAAGTTGCAGCGCAAGTACAAGAACGATAGGAGCGCAGCCGTGCGATTCTTCACAATCTTTGCGCTGGCACTGATCATGGGCGGGCTCGCGTCGCCGCAAGCCAAGGCTCAAGGCTCACGTCGGGACGACATTGTATTTGGGCCTACCGGCCATCCTATTGCGGGTGCGACCGTCACGGTTTGCCAGGCTACAGCGACGGGGACGCCGTGTGCGCCCTTGGCAACTCTTTACACCGATGCGACCTTGACGACCACTTCGCCGAATCCGTTTCAAGCCGACGGAATCGGGAATTACCATTTCTACGCGCCGGCCGGCCGTTACTTGATACAGATCAGCGGCCCGCAGATCACCGGCACGCTCAATTATCCCGACGTGATTCTTCCAGCGGACGTTTCTTCTTCGGGCGCGGGGAATAACATTTCAGCGTTCGGGTTAACGTTAGGTGGAAATCTGACTGTGGCGGGCAACGCGACGGTCAGTGGCACGCTGACGACGACCAACTTCAATCCGGGAGCATTCACTCCCTCCACTCTAAGTGTGCTGGGAAATGAAACTGTAACCGGCCCGCGGCCGCGCGTGGATGTAACGGCTTTTGGAGCGAAGGGCGACGGAGTGACCGACGACACGGTTGCGATTCAGGCGGCGATCGCCGCCGTGTGCAACAGCTACCCGCAAGCGAACGGGGGCGGCAGCATCTTTTTCCCGCCTGGCGTTTACGTTCTGACTCAGCCGCAGTTGCCATCAACGGCGGCAATTTTTCCGCTACCGTGCCCGGGCCTGCACTTCATCGGAGGAAACGGCACGATCAGCTCGACGGGGGGCGCACAGTTCAATCGCGCGCCGCAAGTGCGACTGGTGGTGAACAACGTCGGCTCGAATCCGAATGGCGCGGCAGTATTTTCGATGACTTATCCGATAGCGCTAACTACGTTCGAGAATCTTACGATCAACGGGCAAAATCAGGCGATCAGCATGTACACGTCGAATCAAAACGTGCTGCGCAACGTTTGTTTGACCACGTCGATCACCGGCAAGACCGATAACACGCCGCTGAAAATCACAAATACATTCTGGTTTTTTATGGACAATGGCTGCTTGCAGGCGGGAAGCGGCTCGTTGCCCGTTGCGCTGCTTACCGGAGAAGCGCCGATTGCCGGCGAGGCTCCGCTGGTGGGCCTGGCATATTTCCGTGGGCTGGAAGGGACCGGTGCGGGATTTCAGTATATCCAGCGCGTGAATACCGTTGGAAGCGGGCCCGGGAACATCGTGTTCCGGGACATCGCAGCGCTCGAGAGCTCCTCCACCAGTTTTTTCACCGTGACGAACGCGACAGGAAACAGCGGTTCGATAGCGCTTCCGACCATGTCCGACCTTACGTTTGACAATGTGACGACTTCGGACGCTACGACAGCTACCAATGCCGTTGTGGAATTCAATTCCTCGGGTTCGACGCTGCAAGGGGTTTACTTGCAAAATACATTTGCGGGTAACTCAGGACAAGGACCGGCAATTCGAATGGATGCCGGCACGTTGCAAGGATGCTACGTTATTGGGGGGAGCAACCAATCTTCCACATGGGTGGTGGACTCGAATGGCAATCCAGTCGGCGGGTGTTCAACCGAGAATTTTAACGGATTCGATTTTATCGTTCCGACCGGAAATCCGGACCGCCTGCGAAGCGATCTGTTTCCAGTAGCGGACGCGAACGGTCCTGCGTTTCGCGCAACGGCATCCGGCAACCGGTTCGCGAGTCTGGGAATTGATCCCGCGCTCGGATACATGTTCAACACTGGGAACATGTTCGGCTACGGCGCGTCGCTAACGGAATCCGCCGCGGGCACGATTGACGTGCAGTTTGCGACGCTGTATCCGCCCACGAGTGTGAGCGGCGCTGCAACCACGGGAGGAACGCTCGCAGCGGGGACTTACTATCCGACAGTCACGACGACATCGGACAACTGCACCCACCAATCCGCCCAATCGGTGCAAGGCGCGGGGGTGGTAATCGGCGGATCCAATAATGCCGTGAGCGTGACCTGGACTTTGCCAGTCACAGGACTTAGCGCGATCGGCGGGTATTGCGTGAATCTTTCCACCACGTCCAATATGCACGGAACTGCGTATTGGACGCCGAACCAGTTCGGCGTACTGTTCGTATCGGGTGCGTCTACAAATAGCGCGCTGCTGACGACTATACCCACCGGCGGAATTCTACTGGTCACATCCACGCTGTCCGCGGCGCATCGCTTTACGCCGACTTCGCTGGGCATTAATACCACGAATCCGCAGTACAACCTGGACGTGAACGGAACGGCGGCGGTGAACGCGCTGAACAGCGTGCAAAAGGCGGAACGATTTGCAGGTGCCGACGCGGCGCTGCAAATCAATGCCTGCCTCGTGGCCGCTGCGACAACATCCAGCGTATGCGATGCGCGGGGTTTGACCGGGACACTGACGGCCACGCATCACATCACGATCCCGGCAGGAACCACGCTGGAATGGGGCCAAGCGCAGCTGGTGATTTCGGATTCGACCACCCAGGATGCCGTTGAGCTGGCGGGAGACGGATCGTCCCTGATCGGCTATCAGGAAAGCGGGTTGGGGACGGTGGCTGCGCCGGATACTTCGGGATATATCGGCTGCGGGATCGCCGGATGCACGGTGATAAAGAAGCCAAATCCCACCGTGTCTAAAATTAATTTCGTACATATCGTGGGAATGTATCTGCAGGCGAATGGCCCGAGTTCGACGGTAATTAATATGACCTCGATCGGCCACTCCGACATCGAGAACAACAACCTGCAGCTCGGCACTGGCGGAAATTCTTATGGAGTGTATGGCAGCTCGTCCGTGGGCGGATTCGACGGTTCGAATACGCTTTTCAAGCACAACAATTTTCAGCCGGAGACCGCGGGAGATACCTGCTTTTACCTCGCAGGCACGTTCAACGCGGTAGTGCTGGAGCAGAACGCGTGCGTGTTGCCTCCGGGCGCTTCTACCGGATACACGTTTGCGAAGGACTCCAACGGAAACTACCCGAATAATGATGAAGTGTACGGCAATGATTGCGAGACGGCCTCGCAGGCTTTCAACCAGGTTTGCTACAACATCGTGGGCGTGACGTCCATCACGTTCGGTCCTAACAACCGCTGTGAGAACGTGTACAACTGCTATCAATTTCCGAATGACGGATCCGCAGTGGGAATCCACGTTCTGGATCCGTACCTTTCGATTACGAACAACACGCAGATCAAGCCGAACGAGCCCGCCACCGCGATGGTGGCCGTGGATAACAACGGGCACAACTGGACGCCTTCCATGCATTACGGCATGAACGACCTAGCTGGCGAAAATCTGATCGGCAACGGAAGCTTCGAAGGCTGGCAGAATACGACGACACTCTATTACTGGGGCGGCATAACGGCGGCCGGCGTAATCAATCAACCGGGCAGCGGAATCTATTTGCAGAATGCCTCGAGCAGCGCAACGCCGGCGGTAGACGCGTTTACGCAGGGAAGTTTCAACGTGCGGGTGGGCGATGGCGCGACGGCAGGGCTCGGCGTTAACTCTGGTTGCATCCAGGTGGATGCGACCAAGGAGTACACCTTGATGTTCCGGGTGGCGTCGGGCTCGACGGCGAATAACTTTCGTCCCGGCGTGAGGTTCTATTACGACGCGAACTGCACCGCGGCGGATGTGATTTCTTCCGTGGCGACAAACGCGCGGGTGTTGTCGCCGGTCAACTATGACGGGACATCCACAGCAACGGGGAACTGGCAGTCCACGAACGCTTCTCTCACCTACAACAATGGGATCAGCTGCGGTTGCAACGTGACCGGCGCGGATTGGCAAGTAAGCTCGGCGAGCTCGTGGACCGCCACTCGAAACTTCGGTTTGATCTTCCGCGCGCCGAACGGATATTCATTGAGCACCACCGTGGCGCACTCCATGAGGATTTTCTTGCTGGAGAATACGGCCGCTGCGGGGAACTATGTTTACTTCGACGACGTGATCCTGTCGCAAGGCCCGGTGACCCCGGACTTGCGGCTGGCTCCGTTGCACGATTCGCAGAATCCCACAGTGTATGGTTCTTTGGCCGTTTCACAGCATTTGAATCAGGGCGCGGCGAATACCTTTGCAGGCACGGTGGCGCTCGCAGCTGGGACTGCGACCGTAACTTTCCCCACGGCGTATAATTCCGCGCCGGTTTGTACCGCCAACGATACGTCGGCGATCGCCACGGTGCGCGTGCAGACGACTGCGACGACGATTACCCTGACTCAATCGAGCGGCACGGACACGATCGCCTACATCTGCGTCGGGAATCCGAACTAACCTCCGGCGTGACCCGTCGAGATGGCGCACGCCACCACACGTTCCATGCATATACCCGAATCCGCGCACTATTGGGCTTTATTCGTGGCCGGGCACGGACTCCACGTGCTGAAGCGCGCTAGCTTGTCGGCTCAATCGACTTTATCAGGAACCAAAACCCGCCGGGAGTGGGTGCGCACCAACGCGCTGAATCTCACGATTCGGTTCTTTATAAATGCGGCGGCATTTTCCTACTGGCTGGCGCATCCCGACGCGGCGACGCATGCGATTGGCTCGGTGGGAATACCTGGAAATCTCACACTAGAACCCGGGCACGCGACGGCGGCGATGTTCGGCCTTTCAGGCGACAGCTTGGTGGACTGGGCGGCGGCCAAAATCCCGTTCTTACAGAAAGAGATCCCGGTCTTGAAGGCTGAGTAGCGATGAAGGACAAAGCGACGACAGATCCACGCGCCAATCAGGCTTCGGGTTTTACGGCGATGCCTTGAATCTCAAAATGCGCGCCGAAGAGTAGAGGACCGGAGCCGATAAATGCGCGGGCCGGAAACGGAGCGCGGAAGTACGTGCGGTACACCGCGTTGAAGCGTTCGAACAGCGATAAGTCGGGGCAATAGATGGTCAGTGAAACGAGATCCTGCATGGCCAAGCCCGAGCGCGTGAGCGTGTCGCGCAGCGCGTCCAGCACGAAGCGCGCCTCGAGTTCGATGTCCTCCGGAAGCTTGCGTGTGGCCGGATCGAAACCGATGTGTCCTGCGAGATAAGCGGCATTTCCGGCGATCACTGCGTTGCTGAACGGCAGATCGCCCATGCCTCCGGGCGAGGGAACGTACTGGCGTTTGTCAGCGGCTGCCATGAGTCTCCTTTATTGCGCGGGTGTTCGAAGTACTGCGAAATATCCTAACGCAATTTATAGCGATCGGAACCTGCGTGTCACGAAACCGGAGGAACCATGCCCGTTCTACCCACAACGGCGTACTCGCAAGCGGAGGATGCACTGACGCTGGCGCGCGCGCTGGTAAACGACACTTCGGGCGCGGTGTTTACGGACACGCTGCTGATGCCGCTGTTGAACTCGGCGTACCGAGGTCTGCAGCGCGAACTTGCTGAAAACGGCGTGAGCGTGCTGATGGAGCAGCAGGACATCGAACTCGATCAGAACGTTTTGACGGGCGTGACGAACACGGAGATTAGCGACGTGTCCAGTCCGCAGCTACCCACCGACTGCCTGATGCCGCACGTGTTGTGGGAACGAGCCACGGCGAATACTGGGGACGTCTTCGTGCCCATGGAGAAATTCACCAGTGGCGGCGGCATGCTGAACTTGCAACCCAGCACCTACTTGCGTCTGTGGGAATGGCGGGAAGACAAGATCAATCTGATCGGCGCGACGCAATCCATCACGGTGCGCGTGAGATACGAAAAAGTGCTGCCAATCCTGACGTTGGGAACCGACCCGGTGCAGATTCGCTCGGCCACCGACGCGCTGGGCTACGCCACGGCGGCACTGGCGGCGCGGTCGCGCGGGGCGCGAGCGCTTGCGGTGGACTTGCTCGGTGCTGCGCAGACTGCGATCGAGAATTTGATCAACCGCTATGTTCGTCCGGAGCAAACGACGGGACGGCGGAGGAAGCCCTACGGATATCGCCGAGGAGTGGTTTACCTCTAGGCTGAACGGAATTGACGACGCGGCGGTCTGCGGAATATTCCACCGCAGAACAGGTTACGAACCGCTAGTCATCCACGACAAGCGTCACGGTAAAGCCCCGCGACGCATTTTGCACGAATCCATGCACAGTGAGCGTGTAGGTGCCGGTAGGTGTGTAGGGAATAATGTTTGCGGTTGAGTTGTAGTGATGGCACCCAGCCAGGACGGCGCAAATTGCGACGGCAAATGTGAAGGTGAGAGCTGGGATAATGCGCGGCACACGCTTTTGCCGCGTGAGCAGAGCCAGGATCGAGAACATTGCAGCCAGCAAGGCAACCGCGGCCAACTCCGCGACCGATTGAATTCGGCTGCGGCCGGAGCCTCTAGGGCTACCGGAGCCACCCGACCGCGACGAGAAAAACCCAGCGAGCGCACCGATGCGCTTAGCGCCGGTTGAAGCAGGAGGAGCGGCGAATTGTTTGCCGGCGGTTGTAGTGGTTTGGAAAGTGATGTTGAACGGCACGGCGGTTCCAGCCACGACGGGCAAGGTTATCGTATTAGCAAGCGGCAGGCTAACACTGGTCCCGGCGGAAATGCCGCAAGTAGTGGGAGTTCCGTCGTTGCCCGCTGGCGCGGAAGGCAGATTCGTTGGGCAGTTTAGCGTCACGGAACCGCTGAAGGTGTCGTCCGGCACAATCTGCAACTGAAACGTAGCCGGGAATCCCTGATCGATAGTGATTTGGTACGGTGCGCCGTTTGATGGCGGCGGGCAGGTGAAGATCGAAGTGGTCATGCAGGTGATTTCGAAATCGTCAGCAACGCCGTCGGCCTCGGCCGTGAGCGGAGCCGTGGCGCCAGTGTAATTGACCGACAGGGTAGCGCATCGGGTATTCGAGGCCGCTCCTCCAGGACAGGCGCTGGTGACACTTGCTGCGGGCGCGAAGGCCACGTTGTACGCGCAGCTGCTATTCGCAGCCAGCGAAGTCGCGCACGAAGAATTGGAAATCGTGAAATCGGTGGTGTTGCCGGTTGTAAAGCTTACGGCGATGCCGGTGATCGTGTTGCTGGTGTTGTTGCTGAGTTCGAAAGGCTCCGTGGGACTGGTACCGCCGATCACCTGATCGCAAAACACCGTCGTCGCGCCGGTGCAGTTCGGCGGCGGAGTCAACGTGACACCCGTGGCTGGAACGCCCATTGAATTGAATTTCAAAACCTGGCGCATTCCTTGATTGGCGACGAACAGGTTACCCTGCGTGTCGAACGAAATATTTCCAGGGGCACTCAAGCCTTGCGCTGCGACGGTCAGCTTCGAAGAAAATGCATCGAGACGCAATATCTGGTCGGAGGTGCCGCCCGTTGCGGTGTAGGCGATGAATAGATTTCCGCCGCCATCCACGGCGAGTCCCTGGGGAATGATGCGCGCGGCGTTGGATCGCGCGAGCGCGGCGGCAAAAAGCGGAGCAGGAGATACGCCGGCGCTGCGCAGCGCGTGCGTTTGCGTGTTAATCGCCACAATTACGGCCGTGTCGGGCGAAGCGGCGAAAACTGTGTTGCCGTCCGGCGTGACGGCTACCTCTGCGGGCGAGACCATGTGCGCAAGCACTTCCAACTGCCCAGCCTTCGGAGAAGTGGCACCGAATAGCTCAACGATGGCATTCGCGCCATGGTCGGCGATATATAAATTTCCAGAGCGGTCGAGCGTGACGCCGTAAGGTTCAGCCAGCTCGACGTTCTGTCGCGGCGCCCAACGTCCCGCGACACTACGGATGATGGTTGGCTCGCTGCTCGCGGCTCCGCCGACCGTGCGAATGGTGGCGTTACCGGTGTCGGCAATGAAGAGCGTGCCGTCGGGAGCGATGGCGACTTCGCTGCGCATGCTGAAATTGGCGAGTGAGAGATCGAGCTCCGCTGCGCTGGCTGCGCCGCCGTCACCAATCGAGCCGATTGTGCCCGCACCTGCGGCGGGTGCGGCCAGAAATTTGGCAGCACTGGCTGGCGCAATGCTGGATGCGGCACGAAGGACGTAGGAAAAAATCTGATCGGGACGGTCGATGGCGGTCACGTAGAGTTGAGTTAAAGATGCTACGGCGCTGTTCGTGACAGTTGTCGCGGCGGGTTGTAACGCTACGGCGAGCGTGCGAATGCCCACATTCGACGCCACGACGGCGGCTGCGGCGCCGGTGGATGAGACCGGGACGGCGGCCGCTGCGACTGATGATGACGTGGAACGTGCGGACACCGAGGGGCTTACCTGAATCTCTACCTGGTTTTGGGCGTGAGAGCGAGACGCGGGATTCTTCAGCGCCAGCCCCAGCGCCAGCGCTGCGAAACCCATCACCGCAACCACACAGACCATTCTCAATAGCCGCACCAGGTTCCCCCTCTTGGACTTTGGCTAGAACTTCGACGCTTAGGATTCAACTGCAGGCTTTCGGGTTGCGTCACGAATTAAACATCATAACAGCGAACAGCAGGGTTTTGTAGCGGCTGTCTGCAGGGAACCGTGCAGCGCCAGTCCGCGGGCACGACGAACTATGTCCAATGCGCCGGCGAGGCGAGGAACTAACTGGAGGAAACATGGCACTGACATTTTCAGTGGTAGATACATGGGATGACGGGAAACGCATCCACGTGAGCGGCACGGTGGCGGCGACGGGAAATTACACCACCGGCGGCGACACGTTGGATCTCTCGCAAGTGCCATTGATAGCATCTGACCAGCCGCCGGTACAGGGCACGGGTTGGATGGACGGACTGGCCGGCTACGACTACATTTTTACTCCTGGCGCCACGATGAATGCGAACAAGGTGAAAGTTTTTCAGCAGGGAAGTGCGGCCGGAGCGTTTCCTGAACTCGCCGCGGGTGCATATCCGGCAGCGATCACCTCGGACACGGTCACGTTCTACGGGATTTTCAAGAAACTGCAGTAGGTGTCGCGATCTGGGATTTAGTTCGTCGGTCGCTGACGTCGTCGCGCTGCCCGAATCCACTCTCAGAGCGAATCTGTCCGCAAATTACCGCGTCGTACCCTTTGTCCCTTTGCCCTGAAGCGATACCACCTGTGCTGGCGGAAGGCCTGAGATCCCCATGTCCATCGAATCTTTTTCTCCCTTGCCGCTGAACGTCTTCGGCACCTGGGTAACTCTTCTTGATCCTTCGGACGTGCCGGCGGGAATGTCGCCGAGCCTCGGCGACGTGGAATTTTTCCCGGGCGGCGTGCGCACGCGCCCAGGGCTGGTATCGCAATTTTCGATCCTCACCGGCACACCGCAGATTAACGGCGTGAAAACCTACGCGACAACCAACCTGATACAGCGATTTCTCGCTCTGGATTCACTGGGCGACCTATACAAAGAATCCACGCCCGGCGTGCTGACGCTCGCAGCTTCCGGCGTGATTCCGAACGCGCTGATGGCTTCCGCCACGCAATTCGGACGCGAATATATGGCGTTCTCTGATGGACTGATGGGCCAGGACCTGCCGCGGCAATACGATGATACGAACTTCGACCGCGTCAGCCAGATTGGTCCGGCCGAGGGGCCGGCTTTGGCAGACACCATCGCCACCGGAATGATCTCCCCAGGCGTGCATCAGTGCTCGGTAATTTTCGTTACGCGCCAGGGCTACTGGACCGCGCCGTCGCCGCCCGTTTCCTGGACGGCCGCGGGTGGAAAGCAAGTAAACGTGACGAATATTCCGACGGGTCCATCGAACGTGGTGCAGAGGCTGCTGGCGTTCACAGGCAGCGACGGCGCAACTTTCTATCAAGTGCCGGCCACGATGACGATCAACGACAATACCACCACGTCGCTCGTAGTGGATTTCACCGATACGATCCTGCTCAGCGGCGTGAGCATGGATTACTTGTTCGGCCAGGTCGAGCTGCCTAACCAATTGGGAGTGGTGCCATATGTCGGGCGGCTCTTCTGGTGGGGCGAACGCGCCAAGATGGATAACTGGCGAAACCTTTCGTTTGACGGCGGGTGGGACGCCTCGGGCAATGGCCGGCCGCTGGGCTGGATTCTGGATCCATCGTTTGGAGGCGGCGCGACGCGCGAGCCTCTGAATGCTGTCTGGGGCGACGCGTTTCGCATTGTCGCCGACGGAGTGACGGCCGAGCGCGGCTACATTTCGCAGAATGCGATTACCGATGCGAATGGCGATCCGCTGCTGCTGAGCAATACGGATTATTCCGTGCGCGCGCGTATCGCGCGCAGCGCTGGCCTCACCGCTGGCACGTTGCGAGTGAACGCGTTCAGCCCGACAGCGGGACAGATCGCCACGGGAATCGCGGTAACCGCCGCGCAGGTATCCACGGCCTACGCGGAATTCACAGTCGATTTATTTACTCCGCAGGCCACACTGCCGGCGGATTTGACTCTGCGTGTGTATGCGGATGGTGTTCCGGCGCCCAGCGGCGAGTCATTCTACGTGGATTGTATCGAAGTCTTTCCCACCAACGCGGCGCAGAACGCCTCGCTAGTGCGCGCGTCCTCCAGCGCGGCGCCGGAGAGTTACGACGGCGTGACCGGCATTCAGAGCATCGCCGAGAACAACGGGCAGGGAATTCGCGCCGCTTTCACATTGCGGAATAACCTGTACTTCGCGAAAGAACGGTCGCTCTACGTCACGGCGACAGACGGAGTGAACGAGCCAGCGTTGTGGCAGGTGTCGGAAGTTTCGAACAAGGTCGGCACTCCTTCGGCGCACGGCATCGGATACGGCGAGGAGTGGGTGGTGATCGCTGGACGCTCCGGTCTCTACTACTTCGATGGCAGCGAGCCGGTGAAACTCTCGCAGGAAATTCAGCCCACTTGGGATGCCATCAACTGGGAATTTGGGCAGCGACTGTGGGTGCAAGTGGATGTCCAGCGTAAACGGATTTTGGTGGGCGTGCCGATGGGCACGGCTACACAACCGAGCCAAGTGCTGGTTCTCGACTACACCGAAGGATTGCAAGATCCGCTGGTCGCGGTGCTCACCACCCCGGAGCGCGGGCGAAAATGGGCGACGTGGAGCATCGCGGCGAATTCTTGCGGATTGATCGAACGATCGACGGGCGTTGCACAGATATTTCTCGGATCGAATAATTCCACCGGGAAAATCTACTCGCCCGTCGAAGGTCAGTATTCCGATGATGGCATAGCCATCAATTCCTTTTACTCGACCGCGTTTTTAGCCGCGACAGGCCTGAGCGGCAGAAATTTGTTCGGCTATCTGACCGGATATGTGCAAGGCGCCGGCTCGCTCACGCTCTCGGCGGTTCTGCCTGGCAGCGTCACGTCCGCTGCGCTCGGCGCGTGGACTCTGGGTGCACCGGCCGCGCGGGACATGGAGCAATTCACGAATGTGTTGGCCGAGCGCGTGTCCTATCAGGTGGGGACGAACGCGGTTGGCGCATGGTTCGCAATCACCAAGCTGGTGCCGTGGGCCAAGCCCGATCCGTTCGCCGTCGTCCGCGGCACGAACTGAGGTCGCGCAGCATTAAAGGATCACATGCTGAACGTTCCACAAATTGAAGCGCTGCGGAAAGAGAACCCGCATCTCTACGAGGCATTGACGAGCATTGCCCAAGCCTCGCTGGGTCCAAACCAGGGCTGGAGTTTGGACAATCAAATCACCGACGGCGTGAACTATGCGCGCGTGACTTCCGGCGCGACCACGGCGGGGAAGATCGATCCGACAAAAACTGGCGTCCTGATGAAGGGCTCGGTGCCGCCGACGTGGTCGGGTGCGTTCACCTATATTTCCGCGACTGCGACGATCACCTGGAGCTGGTCTGCGCTGACCATCGCGCGCGCCGACGGCACGACGACGGCCGTCGCGAACGGCTCGCTCGTCGTGACTGGCCTCACTCCGGGAACCACATATTATTTCTATCCCTACTGGGATGATTCCGCGCTCGCACTCGCCTGGGTCGGCGGCCTCGCGAGCAGCGCCGGCACGCCGGCAAACGCGTTCACAGCCAAAACGAACACCGCGGCGCAGCAACAATCGTTGCAAGGCCTGATCCCGCTTTCGCAGGGCGCGATGATTGCGGCTACCACCACGTCTGGCGCAGGTGGCGGCTCGGGCGGTGGCAGCGGAAGCTGTCTGCGCGTTGGAACGATGGTGCTCACACAAGAGCGCGGCACAGTGGCCATCGAGACGTGCAAGCCCGGCGAACATCTGCGCTGCCCGGGAACAGCGGCTGGCGAAGGCTGGACGCGCCTTGCCAGACTGGAAGTGCGCGACGCCGACACGTTCATACGACTGCATTTTTCCAACGAAGAATCGCTCGACGTGACGCCGCACCATATTTTCACGCTCGCCGATGGCTCACCGATGCGCGCCGAGCGTTTGTGCCTGTCCGATATCCTGGTGGGCCGCTTCGGTCGGCTCACCCTGCGGAAAATGGAGGCTCTTTCCGAAGACTCGCAGAAGGTGACGGTGAGCTGCGAGCCTGTACATCAATTTTACGCCGGGCGGCACGCCGCCTCGGTGCTGACTCACAATTACACATTCAGTTCGTGAACCGCGCCAACTGCTCGCCGGCACGCTGGCGTGCCTCGTACGCAGCGTCCGAACAATTATTCCATGACCGGAAAAGCCTATTACCTCACAACGCTCGGAGCTCTGCAGCGCCACTCCGCGCGGCTGAACACGTCGCATTGGATGGCTCTTGTCCCCAATGGCGAGGCAGTTCCTGCGATCGGCGAACCGGATTCCGCTGCAATGGCGCTGCCGGAGACCGCGCAGATCCTCGCGCTGATCGAAGCCGATGAGGGCGCGCACCTGGCGCTCGAAGACGACGCGGAATTCCAGGCGTTGCCGCATCCCCTGGCTCAGCGTCCGATCTCGCTAGAAGCCCAGACAGCGCTAGCCGCTTACGGTGTTACGTCAGGTGCAACAACTTTCGACGCGGCGGAAGCGGTGGCGCGGTTTCATCCGCTGCTCCGCCATCGCGTTTTTTAGAACGATGCGCGTACGCGAATACACGGAAGCTGATCTCGAGCCGTTGCGGCGAATGCATTCCCGCCAGGGATTCGATTACGCTTTCCCCGATCTTCGAGACCCTATCTTCGTCTCGAAACTGGTCCTGGAAGACGATGCTGGGCAAGTGGTGATGGCGTCACTGGCGCGCTTGACGTGCGAGATGTATCTGTTGATGGACCGCGACGCGAGCGAAAGGTCGTCGGCAGGAAATCCGCAGGAACGTTTCGCGCGATTGTTAGCGTTGCATCAAGCTGGCGAACAGGATCTGCTGGCGCGCGGGCTGGACGACGCGCACGCGTGGCTGCCGCCGCCGATCGCGAAACGGTTCGGTCGCAGGCTTGCGAAGCTAGGTTGGATGCGCGACGACGCGTGGACGCCTTATTGCTTCCGCCTGCGAGCCAACCAGAAATAGCAATTTACCGACCGCAGAAGCCCATCATCACACACCGAGTTATTGTGCCGGGCCCGGCCTAACTGGAACGCATCACAAATCCATTGCCCAGTAGTGCAGTTTCACTCCGAAACGTTTCACCGATTCCGAAAATAATTCGAGGGAGGAACCGTATGTCTCGCGGCGCACAGCAAACCACCCGCAATCTTACCGACCAGCAACTCGCGCAACAGAACCAAATGATCTCGCAGGAGGGCCAGTCCGACGCGCAGGATCGCTCGCTGCTGATGCCCACCATTCAGAGCCTGCTCAATAGCCAGGGGTACACCCCGCAGCAGCAATCGGCCATCACCCAGCAAAGCCTGGGTGCGTCGAACACGGCCTTCAACGCGTTGCAAGAAAAGGCCGCCAATCGCACCGCCGCGACAAATAATTCCGCGGGCTATGGCGACCTGACCGCGCAGCTCGGCAGGGAACAGGCGCAGACCGACGCGTCGCAGGCGCAGCAGAACCAGGTCACGTTCGCGAACCAGCAATTGAAAGAGCAGCTCGCCGGCCTGAGTGCGCTGGGCCAGACCTACGGAGTGGACACCAACCTTTTGGGCAAGGCGATGGGAGTGCCGTCGGAATTGCTCGGCGTGCGCCAGCGAGCTTCGACTGGATCATCCACGGCTGGACTGGGCGGAATGCTCGGGCTCGGCAGCAGCATCGCCTCGCTGTTTGGGTAAGCGTTCCAGTCGCACCTTGCAGCCACACAACAATTCACGGAGAAACGTGCACGGTGCTTTTTCGAGGACCAGATTGTCGCAAGCGATCCGATTCGCCGGAAGCACGCGCTGCAGGAAGCGCGTCTCCGCTGTGCTCAGGATCGGACCCGGAGAATTCACTCCGCAGGTTGAGTCCGCACCAATGCTGCCCTAGTCAGTGCCGTTCACAAAATGCCGGCCAGTCCATGGGGATCACTACGTTCATGCGCGAACTAATCGATCCCTACTGGTTGACGGTGGCCCTCACTTCTCTGGTGCAGTTCGTACTATTCCTGCGCTGGCTCTACCGCCGCATTCGCAACGACGAAATGACGCGCACTTTTGTCGAGGACATGGCCACCAGCCATCTACCGCACATTTACCGGCTGCTGGAAAAACTCTGCGACGAGAAGGGAATTGAAACGCCGCCCGAACCGCCCATCCGCTGGGTGAATTTGAATGGCCCCCACCACTGAAATCGCCGCACTGGCGCGCTCCATCGCAGCCGCACATGGATTGGATCCGGCACTGGTATGCGCGGTCGTGGAACAGGAATCCGCGTGGGACTCAACCGCCATCCGCTACGAGCCAGGATTTCGCGCACGCTATGTTGCACCGCTCGATCTGCCTCCCACCGAAGAAATTGCTCGCTCGATTTCCTGGGGATTGATGCAGGTGATGGGCCAGGTAGCGCGCGAACACGGTTTCCAGCGGCCATTTCTCAGCGCGCTGTGCGATTCGTCGGCAGGTCTTACGTTTGGCTGCATCGTGCTGGCGGCCAAGCTCGCTGCTGCGGGCGGCAACGTCCCTCTTGGCCTGGCGCTCTGGAACGGCGGCGGTAATCCAGATTACGCGGCGCAGGTGCTGGCGCGCGTGCCTCGTTACAGATAATGCGCTGCAGATAACGCGGGTTGAGCGAAAGAGTGCAAATGATCTGGAATCTCACGGACTTTCGCGCCTGGTGGACGTCTTCGGCGCGCTATCACTGGCTGCGCGCTATGCGCCTGCGTCCCGCCCGTGATCTCACGATTTTCGGCGATCTGCGTTAACGCTGCACTGCACCGCCGGTCTCCACATTTCCAATCCCTTTCCATTTAAGGAGCCATCCAACATGAAAACGAAACACACATTCATCACCAGATTCGGAAGCGTAGCGCTGATCGGCCTCGCGGTGCTGGCGCAATTGATGACGGCTGTCGTCGCACACGCCGCATCGATCACCTTGAACTGGAGTTTCAACTATACGGTGGACCCGGTGTGCACCACGACCGTCACCAAGAACTGCGTAACAGGCTTCGAATACGGCACCACACCCGACGGCGGCACCACGCTCGTGAAAATCGGCATCGCGCCGAATCCCGCCACCACGGCCGCCAGCGGCGCCACCAGCGTTAGCGTCCAATTCACGCAAGGCCCGCCATACGGCTCCGTGGTCTTCTACGCCCGCACCACCGGCCTCGATGCCAACGGCAACGCAGTCTTCTCGGCCGTCGCCGTCGCTCCCTCCGCGCAAATTACGCCGGCATCGCCATCCAATTTGGTAATCACGGTCAAGTAAGCTGTAGCAAGCGGCGGGTGCGAAGCGGCGTGTTAATTGGCTTTCGTAGGGGCACGGCATGCCGTGCCCGCCCGCGACAGGCTTGATCCCTGCGGAGCGTCACTGCACGGTGACAGTGACAGTCGAAGCGCTGCGTCCAAACTCATTCGTAGCATTCAGCGTGTAGGTAGTAGTTTGCGACGGCGTGACGACCACTGTGTTTCCGCGTATCGCGCCAACTTGCGGCGTAACGTCAAAGTACGAAGCGCCCGTGACGTTCCACGACAGCGTCACGTTTGTGCCGGCAGACACAGTCGAGGGGCTAGCCGTGAAACTCGCGATCGCCGGCTCGGCGCCAGTCGGCAGATTGGACTGCGTGTAAATCGGATTCATCTGCACTACTTCGAAATCCGCCGCGGTGACTTGGTCCAGATTGTGCAGGTCGTCGTTGTCCCAGCGATCGTCCGGCGCGCCGCTGATGAACATGTTGGACCCGTTGTCCGCCATGATCATGCCGTACTGTTGCAGCGCGGTCAGAATCACCTGGTTGGTCGCGGAAAACCCCGAGATATCGAAGCTGGCCTTCAGACGCATGCGCATGCCCATGGGCGCTGCGCTCGCGTTCGACGTGGTCGCAGCCCAGTGCGAAGCTGGCGGCACGAAAGCGGCGCGGCTGTTCTGCAGTGTGAAACGCAATGCGTGCTTGATCGCGCCGCCGGCCACCTCGTCATAACGCGCGAGCCCGGCGAAGATCGAAAGCCCCGCAGCGTCGGCGGAAGTCCATGTAAGCGGTCGCTGCTCGTCCGACTGCAGGTTCCACACCGCTGCCGAAGCCGCGTTCCAGCTGCCGTCAGTTTGCGGATACGAACTGTACAGCTCGTACAGCCAGCAAGAGCTGTTGTCGAGCACCAGCACGTGGCGATCGCCGCTTCCGGGATTCGGGTAACCCTCGATCGGCGCGCTAGCCGGCACAGGCATCGGTCCAGGATCGCTCTCGTCTCCGTAAGCCGTGAAGTTGATAACCACCGGCGCTTGCTGCGAATCCACCACGATGTACGGTATTCCAATGCTCGAGCCGTTGTACTCGCCCGAGCCAAAATCCGGATGCACGGGATCAGTCGCACCAATGTAATTAATGATTGCTGCGGAATTCGGATCCACTGGCGCGCTCGCAATATTTTGATTCCACAAATTGTCCGCCGGGAAGGGCAGGAAACCGTTCAAGCTGCCACCCTGGCCCAAACTAATGGCGCTGCACGCGCTCGGTGGGGGCGGTGGCGGAGGATTGCCCCCAGATTGCGAAGTCACCGTGACGTTCATGGAACCAGATGCGCTGCTGCCTGGATTTGGATTGCTGACGCTCACGGCAAATGTTCCGGCGCTGGGTGCGGATCCCGTCGCTGTGAGCTGAGTCGCTGAAACAAAAGTCGTGGTCACCGCAGCGCCGCCGAACAATACTTGCGCGCCGGTCACGAATTTGCTTCCCGTCACGGTGAGTGAGTACGCGCCTGAGGTGAACGTCGCAGGGCTCACGTTACTGAGCACAGGAGTCGCGTTCCACAGTGTCACGTCGCTGGCGCCACTCGCGCTGGCGTCCCCGGCAGACGCAGCGCTGACGGTGATCGTGTTTGGATTCGTCAGAATGGCTGGCGCGGTGTACAGACCTGCGTTTGTAACTAGTCCAACGCTCGCATTTCCGCCCACCACTCCGTTCACCGACCAAGTCACGCTCTGATTGGTCGTCCCTGTGACTGCCGCGCTGAACGGTTGCCCCGCTCCCGCGCGCACGTTTGCCGCTGTGGGTGTAACGCTGACCGCGATTTGCGCGGGCGGTGTCGCGCCTCCGCTCGATTTCGTTGTTCCCGTGCAGCTGATGTGCGCCAAGATGAGCGCGAGAACGAGCCCGAGGGTAGCGCGTCGCATTTTTTCTCTCCAGATGTTTCGAGCTGGTCGCAAGGTGTGTGTGCACTGCTAGGCACGCGAGATGGTCGCCTGCACACATGATGCGCGCCCGCGCGGCCAGCGAACAACTGGACGTAAGTACAATTAAAGGGCAGTGGCGAAACGTTTGCGAAACGGACCTTGGCGCCCAGGCAGCCGAATTAATGTCGTCGGGTGCGGGGCGCAGCTCTAAACTTAATTGAAACCGGCTTCCTCACAATGGCGGGTCTGGCAGCTGATCGCGAATCGATATTCGCGCGATTCTAATCGCTAGTCCTATTATTAGAAACGGTTGTAACTCCCTCATCATCAATGCAAGTTCACTTTCTAATCGCTAGTAAATAGCGACTTTGGACGCAGCTTTCGCGTTTCATAAATCACAAACCAACGGTTGCAGGTCACAGACCGCGATTCACAAATCACGAATCACCCATCACGAACCACTCCCATGCGAAATACACTAGAGATCTCAGGCATTCTTCTCGCCGTGCTTCTGGCCGCTATGGCGTTCCACGCATGGCTCACCGAGCATGACGATCGCCTCCGTCTGCAGGCAACGATTTCGACGCAAAAACAAGCGCTCGATGCCGCCGACCTTCGTGAACACGATCGCGCGGCCACACTGAAAGACACGCTCGCACAAATCGATGCGCTCAAGCGGCAGACGCAGACTCCAGCACAGGTCCTACGCGATCTGCCAAAATTTCTTTCGCTCCCGCAGCCCATCACACTTAATTCGCCGCAAAGCGCTACGCCCGCAACACAGCAGGGAACTGCGCACACAAAAATCACTCCCTGCGTAGCGAAAAAGGGGTGCCCCTCGTCGGCTGCGGCAGCGACGGCGGATGTGTCGGCGGGACAAGACTCGTCCGGAGTCGAATCCCCTGCGCTCGCCGTACCAACAAACCAGCCAGATCTTCCCGACGCTCCCTCCGCGCAAATCCCCGCCGCCGATCTAAAACCTCTATTCGATTACGTTCAGGACTGCCGCTCGTGCCAGGTCCAACTCGCGGCCGCGAAGCAAAACGCCACAGACAATGCCACAAAATTGAGCGCCGTCACTCGCGAACGCGACGCCGCAATCGCCACGGCGAAAGGCGGTACATTTTGGCAGCGCTTGCGCCGCAACGCCTTGTGGTTCGTCGTGGGTGCCGGCGCCGGAGCTGCTGCGCTCTGCGGCACAGGCCACTGCCGTTGAACCTGGCCGTGATGGCCTGGGCTTCAGACTCCTGCAGCGCCACGCCGTTCGACTAGAGCGTTGCAAACATCCGTCGACCGTTCTATCCTCCATCGCCTGCTGACCCATTCGCCTCGACCTTCCCCTACCTGTTGCCGACTGCCGAAAGAATCTCTCCACGCATTGTGGCGCGCCGCAGCTCCCTAGCACACTTTTCCGGAGCTGCCCGTAACCCCACACTCACTTCGCGCGCTCGTGCCACGTGATAGAACCCCCGGGCTGCGTTGCGTCGCGATTCACACGCGCTGCGCGCCGCACGTACACATCCCAGTCATGCGACAAGCCGCGCCGCGTCACAGCAGGGAACTGTCATCTGAGAAACAGAACTCTGGCTCGCCTACTGCACCTCACGTAAGAAATCCGCTAGCCGCCAGATTCTCGGGACGAAAGATTGCAGTTTGACTCCTCATTGAGTCCGCTTTCGCGCTACCCAGCCCAAAGCTACGGTCCAAACCGCGTGTCACGGATTCTGTTCCTGCCACTGGGACGGAGGACCGTACCGTGCATCTCGTTCAGTGAACGAACTCGCGTAGGATCTCACCGCGAACCCTCGATATCGCACGCCTGAAGCATCCTCCGCACCCGAGATCGGGATCGTAAGAACGAACACAATCGCAAACCTAGAAACAACGACGAGGGAATTGGGCCGGTTTTCGCGCGCAGCGCTTGCCTTTCGTCTCCGCCGGCTTCTTCAGGGCGCGCCGAATTTCCTCCGGCCTCACCGTATCCGCGCCTCAAACCCTGATCCGTAGGTTGGTATTTCATGCGCCCCGCCAAACCTTCTGGCAAGCAACTCATATCCGCACCCTTGATCGCCCCAGTCTCTGCAAGGATCCCCCGCTAGAACCCCACTTGGGCGGCTGTCCACCTTGCACCGCGCAGTCTTGATACTGAACCGAATGTCGCCCCGGCCGGTGAGTCTCCTGCGAATTACAGGGTATCGCCAGCAGGACATGCCCATACCAAAAGACAGCATAATCGCCTAGGCGCCGTCACAACCGTCGCCAGCCAGCCTCAGTCGAGGAGGTGCCGCCATCCAGCCGCTCAGCCACGAGACACCCGCACAAGTTCCCCGTAACAAGCTCCCGCTACAAGCTCGTCGCAACAAGCTCCCGCAACAAGCTCCGACGTCCGCGAACCCCTCGTCACCTTAATCCGCCTCCAAAGTCGCGCTCCCGCCGCCTGCCGTACACCGCAAGCCGACATTCTGCCCACGCCCGCACCCCACCCCGCCGCCCACACAATAACGCTTGACTTCCGGGAATGGGTATTATGTTGTAGCTGGAGGGTGGCTGGGCTGGGGGCGTTTGTTCTTTCGGGGGATGTGTGGCGGTAAGTCTTGCTGGATTTGGGAGCTGTCTGGGTGGCTACGCGAGAGTGGTTTGTGGCTTGGGGTGACTGCTTCGCTCACTCGCACTCCTCAATTGAATGGGGTGATGGCGGGCCGGAGCGATTGGCAGACTACGAGCCGTGCGGCGTCTGCGGCTGCAGGTGCGGTTTGTGTCCTCGCAGGATGGCTTTTTTATGCGGGTCGCGGCTGGTCTGATTCGTGTGTTCGTGAAACGGTGGCGTCACGGACATTCCGGTGATGAGCGCTCTGCCTTGGTATGTAGTTCTGTCGTTTTGCGGGCGTTGGAGCTTCGAAGGTCGCGTGCTGTTTGCACTTCAGGCTTTCGCGAGGTGCGGATGCGGGCCGTGGTGCTTGTCGTTCGGGCTTGACGTGAGTGGCGGTGTCTAGGTGCGCTGCTGCCTGCCGCAGCTTCACTTGTAGCTTGGGTTCTGACTGCGACCGGCGCTGAAGCGCTGCAGCGGGCCCGCGGGTGCGACACCTGAGCCACGCGTTCGCGCGAGTCGGGGCTCATAGATTGGAATGCGGAGTTCGTGGTTGTTCAGTTTACGGATGGCTTCCAGGTGATGCTGAGGACGGTGCGGAGAGTTCGTATTTTATGTATTGCTCCAGGGTGGGTTTGTCGCCGCCAATCAACGGATGGCCATTTACGAAGAGCGTGGGGGTGCTGGTGATGCTTAGCGCTTCGCCTTCCTGGTGGCTGGCGTCTACCGCGGCTTTGGCTTCGGGCGAGGCCATGCACGTTTTGAATGCGTCGGGGTCGAGGCCGGCTTGCGTGGCGTAGGAGATCAATTTTTCCCAGATATTTTCGGTCGAGAGCAAGTCCTGCTCGGCGAATATCTGCGCGTCTACCGGCGCGAAGGCTTTTGGTGACTGCACGTAGGCGCAGTGGGCGCCGATGGCGGCGCTTTCTGCCCAGGGATGGATCTGAGTGAGGGGGAAGTCTTTAAACACGAAGCGGACTTGCGGGAATTCGGGGATCACGGTGGCCAGAGTGCTGGCTAGTTCGCGACAGTGCGGGCACTGGAAGTCGCTGAAGATTACTACGGTTACGCGGGCATCGGCGGGGCCTACGGATGGGTTCCCTTCTGTATGGAGCTTGGCGAGATTGTCGGCGAAGGGGTTAGCGGCCATGTCAAACATTTCGCCGCGGAGAAAAGTTTTGCCGTCTTTACTGACGAAGACTGAACCCTTATCTGTCTGGCCGTTTACGGTGACTTCGATGGGGATGGAGTAGAAATACGATGAGGGCGAGGGGGCCAGAGGTCCGATTTTGACTTTGAAGTCGGGGCCCCATGCGAAAAGTTCGCGTACGAAGGACTCAGTATTCTTGAGGATTTGCGCGTCTGCTGCGGACGGAGGCGTTGCGGCGGTTGCGGATTGTGCGCGCGTAGGAATTGTTGCGGTGAATACTATCAGTGACATCAGTATTGACGACCAGCGATTCATCTTTTCGGCTCCTGTATTATTGCGCACGTTTGCGAATCGTACGACAGCAAAAGCCCTGAGATTGTACGGCTTCGGCTTGGGGTGAGAAAGGGATTTTAGACCGAGAATTTTTGCGCTAGGGGGAAGCGGCGGCCTACGCTGAATGCTTTGCTGGTGACTTTTAAGCCTGGGGGGGCTTGTTTGCGTTTGTATTCGTTCTGGTCCACGCGGAGGGCTACGGAGCGGACCAGGTCGAGGGGGAGATTATAGTGATCAGCTATTTCTTCGGGGCTGCGAACGTCTTCTACGTAGGCTTTCAGGATGCGGTCCAGGATGGCGTAGTCGGGAAGGGTGTCCTGATCTTTTTGATTGGGGCGCAGCTCGGCTGAGGGCGGCTTGACTAGCGTTTCGTGGGGGATCAATTCCCTTTTGCGATTTACGAATTTTGAGAGTTCGTAAACTACCGTCTTGGGAACGTCGGAGATTACGGCCAGGCCGCCGGCCATGTCGCCGTACAGGGTGCAGTAGCCTACCGCCATTTCGGATTTGTTTCCGGTGCTGAGGACCAGCGAGCCGAATTTATTGGAGAGCGCCATTAGAAAATTGCCGCGGATGCGGGCCTGGATGTTTTCCTCGGTGGCGTCTTCGGGCCGCCCGGTGAACGTGGCAGCAAGCGTCTGGCGGTAGCTGGCGAAGGCTTCGATGATCGGCAGGTTGAGTAGCTCGATGCCGAGATTTTCGGCGAGCTGCTTGGCGTCGCGGAGACTGCCTTCCGAGGAGTACGGGCCGGGCATGGCGACACCCGTCACGTTCTGTGCGCCGAGAGCCTCGACCGCGATGGCCGCGACGAGCGCGGAGTCAACGCCGCCGCTGAGTCCGACGACAACTTTGCGGAAGCCGCATTTGCGGACGTAATCGCGGGTGCCGATGACCAGGGCGCCGAAAGCGGCTTCGTGTTCGTCTTCGATCAGGGGGCGGATATCACCTTTGCCGGTGACGCTGTCGAAAAGGACGAGATCTTCTTCGAAGGATTTGGCGCGGGCGGCGACTCGGCCGTCGGGCATGAAGGCTACGCTGGAGCCGTCGAAGATCAGGCTGTCGTTGCCGCCGACTTGATTGACGTACACCACGGGAACGCGATGTTCGCGGGCGATGGTTTGCAGCATGTCGTGACGGAGCGAGCGCTTGTCAATCGTATAAGGAGAAGAGGAGAGATTCAGCAGCAGGCTACTTCCCTTCCCGACAATTTCCGAAACGGGATCGCGATCGTAGAGGCGATATGGCCAGAAGCGTTCGTCGTTCCAACAATCTTCGCAGATGGTGATGCCAAGTTGTTCGGCGTTGAATGGAAAAGTGAGCTGGCTGGTGGCGGGTTGGAAGTAGCGCGATTCGTCGAAGACATCGTAGGTGGGAAGAAGCATTTTGCGCTGCTCGAAGAGAATTTTGCCGTTGGCAATCAGGGCGGCCGAATTAGCCACGGGTTTGCCGGTTTTGTCCATGGCGTCGCCGACGAAGCCGACTAGGGATGGGAGCGGGATGGATTTGGCGAGGCGCACTAATTCTTGTTGATTACGTTCGACGAAGGAGGGGCGCTCGACGAGGTCTTGCGGGGGGTAACCGCAGACGCAGAGTTCGGAGAAGACGGCTAGTTCGGCGCCGCGGGATTTGGCTTCGGCGGCGAGTTCGAGGATGCGTTGGGAGTTGCCTTCGAAGTCGCCGACGGTGGGGTTGAACTGGGCTAGGGCGATTTTCATTAGCGGTGGTCAGGGTGCGTGAGACACATCGTGTTGTTCGACCTCGAACGGTACTTCAGCGGCTAAAGCCGCTAGGTATTTGAGTCAGCTAATGTCGTGGCTAAAGCCACGACCCACAAATCAAACGCCGGGGCAAAAAAAACTCCCGAAGGGATTATCCTTCGGGAGGTATGCGTATCCGCGCATGCACATGGTCAGATACGGCGGAGCGCTGTCGCTGGCGCAGCGTGCGTGATTAGACGCTGAAAGAGCTGCCGCAGCCGCAGGTGCTCTTGACGTTCGGGTTGTTGAACTTGAAGCCCGAACCTTCGACTGTCTCGATGTAGTCAATCTGCACACCGTCGAGATACATTTCGCTCATCTGATCGACGAGAACTTTCAGGCCGTCGAATTCGTAGATGTTGTCGCTGTTTTGATTGACCTGGTTCTCAAAAGCCATGTGATAGCTGAAACCCGAGCAACCGCCGCCCACGACAGCGACGCGCAGGCCGGTGGGAGAGGGATTTTGCTGCGTCAGGATTTCCT
>Ga0209655_10000142_pt1 | contig 26547 bp, 19 predicted proteins | sample BogFormECP03_OM2_FD_188236 | JGI IMG/M metagenome (GOLD analysis project Ga0209655, IMG submission 188236) | Bog forest soil microbial communities from Calvert Island, British Columbia, Canada - ECP03_OM2 (SPAdes) (version 2) | ecosystem: Environmental > Aquatic > Freshwater > Wetlands > Bog ...
CAAGCGGGTGGTCGTGGTGGGTGGGTCGTCGGGGATTGGTTTGGCAGTGGCGCAACGGGCCGCCTCGCAAGGAGCCAGGGTCGTTATCGTCTCCAGCACTGCGGAACGAGTTCAGAAGGCGGTTGAATGTATCGGTGGCGAAGCAACGGGGCAGGCAGTTGACGTCTCGGACGAAGGAGCCGTTGCAACCTTCTTTGCGAACCTTGGCAGTTTCGATCATTTGGTATTCACCGCCGGCGATAGCCTGCATTTGCGCGACCTTGCTACGACGGATCTCCAACAGGCCAGACACGCGTTTGAGTTGCGCTATTGGGCCGCACTCGCCGCGGTCAAGTACGGAAGCCCACATATCCGGAAGGAGGGTTCTATCGTGCTCACAACCGGAATCGCGGGCCAGCGCCCGCGGAAGGGATGGGTACTTGCGGCAAGTGTCTGCGGAACTATCGAAGCACTAACGCGTGCGCTCGCGGTCGAGTTGGCACCAATACGGGTTAACGCAGTATCTCCCGGGGTCGTGCGGACGAACCTCTGGCAGAGCATGGGTGCGGAGGAACGCGAGGCGCTGTACGAGAGCGCGGGCGACAGTCTCCCTGTGGGACGAGTCGGCGAAGCTTCCGAGATCGCGCAAGCCTACCTGTTCTTGATGCAGGAAGGATTCGCTACCGGCCAGACCGTTGTGGTTGATGGCGGTACGGTTCTGGTTTAGCACCACAACGATTTAACGCCGGTTGCAGTTTTCCTGTTGTCTGAAACGTCATACTGGATCACAGGCGAGATCCTTCTCGCGTCAGGAGGCATGCGCTAGAAAATATGATGGTGGCCGCTTCTGCAGACAGCGGGCTATTCACTCTGGTTTGGAATAACTAGCGTTGAGCGGCGGCGGACTGTAATTATTGGCGCCGCGTTCAGTTCGCCTTCTGCTCGATACCCAAATAACTTAGAAAAGAGCGCAGAAGCTCGCGCTTAAGTGACTGGTCATCCTTCGGAATCACGGCCTGCCAGTTCTGCAAATCGTGATCCACCAGGATCAGTTCTACGAGTGTGCTGGTCAGCGTCATAAGAGCAAAAGCTACCGCCGTCTCCGGGTCGGGATGCTTGACCTCTTTCCGATGCACCAGGAACAGCTCCACCAGGTACTGCAAAGTGCGCATCTCCAGTCTGACGGCTTTTTTGTAAAACGACGTGTGATCGCGCCCCTGCACGAATTGTCGCAAGGCACGCAACAGTCTGGCGTTCGCGCGGTAGCTGACCAGCATGCCGACGATGACCTGCTCGGCAAACACCGGCAACGGAATCTGGCCTGCCATGGCGGGCGTGAGCGCAATGCGCAACCTCTCGTCCTGACGCTCCAGGATGCCGATGATAACCGTCTCCAGCAGCGCGTCCTTGTCAGGGAAACGGCGATAGATGGCCCCCGGCGTCAATCCGGCGTGCTGGGCGATTCGCGGAATGGTGGTGCCCTCTACTCCGTGTTGTCCGAGCACTTCCGCCGCCGCCTTCAACAACTTACGCGTCGATTCCCGGCTGCGGGCCTGCTGGGGAGCGAGTGAGTTCTTGGCCATGAGCATCCTTTATATCAGACTGGCAAAATAAAGCTTGACATAAATGTAAATGCAAATATACATTTACATTGTAGGTTGTGTCAACGCGCAGCTGGCAGATGCTTTCCGGGCTTTCCCCGCCGGTAGAGACATTGAGGAGATTGTTTATGGCTAGTGCGACCGTTCCCAACACCTCGGTTCCCGCCGAAGCCATTTCCGCTTCAACCGTCGAGCACCCGCTGCGCAACCCGGACTATCGCCTCTGGCTGATCGGAGGGACGATTTCGCTGCTGGGCGATCAGTTCTATCTGGTGGCATTGCCTTGGCTCGTCTTGCAGCAGACCGGCTCCGCCGTGGCCATGGGCGCAATCATGATGACCGGCGCTATTCCGCGCGCTCTTCTGATGCTGATGGGCGGCGCCGTCAGTGACCGCGTGTCCGCGCGCAAGATCATGATGGCTACGGCTACGGCGCGCACCATCTGTGTCACAGTCATCGGCGTTTTAGTCTGGCTGCGCATCTTGCGGACGTGGGAGCTGTACGCTCTGACGTTTGCCTTCGGTGTGGCCGATGCATTTGCCGTTCCCGCACAAACGGCCTACATGCCTTCTCTGCTGAAGCGCGAACAACTGGTCGCGGCATCGTCAGTCAGTCAAAGTACGGGACAGTTGACCACCATTCTTGGTCCAGTTCCGGTCGGGTTGGTGATCCAAGCTCTGGGGGTGGCCTGGGCTTTCTTCGTCGACGCGATCAGTTTCTTGTTCATTATCGGCGCGCTGTGGAAGCTGCCCGATCCGCCGAAATCTCAGACTGCCCGGAAAGCGATGTGGCATTCGATCGCAGAGGGAATCGCGTACGTGGGAAAAGACGTGCCACTGCGCTCGTTGATGCTGCTGGCCACGATCATGAACTTCTGCATTGCCGGGCCTGTTTCGATTGGTCTCGCGTACTGGACCAAGACGAGGTTCGGTTCGCCCGCCGCGTACGGCATTGTGATCTCTGCTGTTGCCGCAGGAAGCCTGCTGGGCGCGCTGTTGGCCGGTGTGTGGAAGATTCGCAGGCGCGGCGTCATGATTCTTGCGGTCTCAGCGGTGTTGGGCCTTTGCCTGGGATCCATCGGGCTGATAGACCGAGTGTGGAGTGTCGCCGGCGTCCTGCTGGTCATGGGCGTAGCGGCGGGGATGGTCAACGTCCACATCGGCGCCTGGGCTATGCAGCGGATCGATGCCGGGGTGCGCGGGCGAGTTGCGAGCGTGCTCATGCTTGCCTCCTTCGGAATAGCCCCCATCTCCCTCGCGGTTGCAGGATTCTTGGTTGCGTGGAGCTTGAACTTCATGTTTCTGCTTGCTGGAGGACTCATGGTGCTTGCCGCCGCCGGAGCTTCGTTCCAGAAACCAGTGCGGGAGATTGCATAGGCACCCCGATCCTGCCGCTGTGCGGAATTGGAAGTCCCATTGGCGAATGGCACAGCTTTCTGGCGAACGACGCGCGACTCGGAAATTATCTTCCTCGTTTCGTCATCGGTGGTCTATTTTGCTCACCACCATGCAAACTCGAAAATTGTCAATTCGGATGGCTGCGACGGCCTGCAACCATCCGAATTTGTTCGTCTTGCCTTTTAGTTTGAATACGATTCGGCCCGCGGCCCAGCCCCGGCACAGCCTACTGGGAGACTCGGATTACTTCTGCGAAGCGGACAATCCGGGAGTCAGATTTCGGACTACTTGATGGGACGCGAACCGACGATGAGGATATCCACTAATCTTCTGGCGCTTTGCTGCCAATCGGGCGCGGACGCGACATTGGAGACGCCGATCAGAGCGCGCAGTAAGTCCATTGGGTCGAGGTCGCTGCGTATCTGGCCGCTCTCGACGGCGCGTTTCACCAGAGCGCGAATCGCTTCATGCATCTTCGCATAAGAGGCTTCGAACACCTTCTTGGGATCACCGAGAAGCGTATTCAGCGCGGGCGCGATGAGCTGTTTCGCTGCGATGGTATCAACGAATAACAACAGCCAAGCTCGCAGTGCGTCCGTCGGAGCCATCGTCTGCGCGAACTTCTGTTCGGCTGCGGCCAGCTTTTCCAGCTCGGCCCGGTAAACCGCCTGGAGAAGTTCCGCGCGCGTCGGGAAGTGGCGGTACAAGGTTCCAGGTCCGACGCCTACCTGCTTGGCGATGTCGTCCAGACTAGCGTTTGCGCCATGCCGGGCAAACGCTTCCTTCGCCACTTCGAGAATCCGCTGGCGATTCCGTTGGGCGTCCGCTCGGGGCGCGCGCGGCTTTCGCTGGGCGTCCTTTGAATGTTTCTTGGGCATGATAAAAAATACTTGCAACCGGAGGCGGTCTCCGCTTATCATATGTGTTGCGGAGACACTCTCCGTTTTATTAGAACTGCGGCGGCTTGTCAATAGCGATCTCCGGGCCCCATCCGAGTGAGCCGCTCGAAGGAGAAAGAACATGATGAATCTGCTGGATGTTTTTGGAGCTACTTCGACAACAGACGAGGTTCTGTACGGCGTGAATCTACAGAGTAAACGAATCCTCGTGACCGGCGTTTCGGCGGGTCTGGGCATTGAGACGGCACGATCGCTGGCAGCGCATGGTGCACACGTTGTCGGCGCCGCGCGCGATTTGAAAAAGGCCGAAGCGGCGACCGCACCGCTAAGAAGAGTTGCTGCGACAGCCGGCGGAAGTTTCGAGCTGGTTGCGCTTGATCTGGCCAGCCTCAAAAGCGTGCGTGAACGTGCGGATGCGCTGCTGGCAAAGGGGCAGTTCCTCGACGTGGTTATCGCCAACGCGGGCGTGATGGCCACTCCCTTTGGCCACACGGCGGATGGCTTTGAGACGCAGTTTGGCACCAATCATCTCGGCCACTTTGTCCTGATCAACCGGATCGCGCCGCTGCTGCGCAAAGGCAGCAGGCTGATCAACCTCTCTTCCGCAGGTCACCGCTTCTCTAACGTGGACCTCGACGATCCGAACTTTCAGAGAACGCCCTACGATCCTTTCGTCGCTTATGGCCGGTCGAAAACCGCAAACATTCTATTCGCCGTCGCCTTCGACCAAAGGCACCGCGAACGTGGGGTGCGCGCCGCGGCTGCGCATCCTGGAGTCATCCAGACTGAGCTCGGCCGGCACATGGACCGGAGCCGCCTCGAAGGCATGATTAAACAGATGAACGATCAGCTCGCCGCGGAGGGAAAGGGGCCGTTCGCGTGGAAGACGATCCCGCAGGGGGCAGCGACGTCCGTATGGGCGGGTATTGTTGCGCCGGCTGGGGAGATCGGTGGCCGCTATTGCGAGAACTGCCATGTGGGGGAAATCGTGGCGGACTCCGCGGTGATTAGCGGCGTTAGCGAAGGCGTGCGCGGTTATGCGCTCGATCCAAACAACGCGGAAGCGCTGTGGAAGAAAAGCGAAGAAATGGTCGGGGAATCTTTTTCGCGCTAGGAAAGAGGAATCATGAAAGTGTTTGTAACGGGAGCAAGGAGATTTTGCAGTTGTGATCATGCGATACGTAGGTGCTGGCTCGAAGAGAACAAACGAATAAGGAGATAGCGATGCAGAACAAGCCCGTCGCCCTGGTCACCGGGGCTAATCAAGGAATTGGTCTTCAGATAGCGAAGGATCTCGTGGCGCACGGTTTCACCGTGCTGGTTGGGTCGCGCAATCTCGCGCGCGGCGACGCTGCGGCCAAAGAGGTTGGGCCGGACGCGCGCGCTCTCCAGCTCGAGGTGACGGATCGGGCTTCGATCGCCGCCGCGGCGGAGCAAATCCGCAAGGACTTTGGCCGCCTCGACGTGCTCGTCAACAACGCGGCTATCTCGAATACGAGTAAGCAGCCGAGCATGTCCGTTCAGGAGTATGCGAAGCTGACGCGCCCGAGCAACGTGTCCCTCGATGAAGTGCGCGCTGTGTGGGACACCAACGTGTTTGGCGTCCTCGCCGTTACCCAGGCGATGCTCCCGCTGCTGCGCGAGGCACCGGCAGCCCGAATCGTCAACGTGTCGAGCGGCGTTGGCTCGCTGACGAGGAACGCGGACCCGGCCTCCCCGTGGCGCTCCATCTTCGGCCCCGTCTACCCCGCGTCCAAGACGGCACTCAACGCGATCACGCTCGCCATGGCGATTGAGCTGGAGCCGACCAAGATCAAAGTCAACGCCGCCTGCCCCGGCTATACCAAGACAAATCTCAACAACTATACCGGCACGCGGACGGTCGAGGAGGGCGCCCGCGAGCCGGTGCGCCTCGCGCTGCTCGGTCCCGATGGTCCGACGGGCACATTCTCGAACGAGGACGGCCCGCTGCCGTGGTGACGTAACCTCGAGCGCGTGAGCCGCCACGTCGCCGTGGTTCATCGTGGCAATCAAGCTAGCAAGACTGAACCCATGAATTATCGAAGTTAGAAGGAGGAGAGAAAATGCGAATCTTCGTCACAGGCGCTACTGGTTTTATCGGTTCGGCTGTTGTTCAGGAGCTAATCAATGCGGAGCACTCGGTGATCGGGCTTGCTCGCTCCGATGCGGGAGCCAAATCCCTTATCGCCGCTGGTGCCGAAGTGCTTCGAGGAGACTTGGAAGATCTCGACAGTCTACGGAGCGGCGCGGCTGAGTCCGATGGCGTGATTCACACCGCCTTCGTCCACGACTTCTCGAAATTCAAGGAAAACTGTGAAATCGACCGGCGTGCGATTGAGGCTCTTGGCTCAGCGCTAGCGGGTTCTGATCGGCCCCTCATTGTCTCATCGGGGGCGGCTGGATTGGCTGCGCCGGGTCAGGTTGCGACCGAACACCATGTGGCGCCCCGGGATTCTCCATTTCCTCGGGTTTCGGAACAAACGGCCCTGTCGCTGAAGGGCGTTAGCGCTTCGGTTATGCGCCTTCCGCAGGTTCATGACACGATCAAGCAAGGGCTTGTCACTTACGTCATCGATGTGGCGCGTGAGAAAGGCGTGTCGGCTTATGTTGGGGAAGGCCGGAACCGTTGGGCGGCAGCGCACGTTTCAGACGTCGCCCGCCTTTACCGGCTTGCACTGCATAAGCATGAAGCAGGCGCGAAATATCATGCGGTGGCCGAAGAAGGCGTGCCGATGCGAGATATTGCCGAAACCATAGGTCGCGGCTTGAAGGTTCCGGTGGTTTCCCTGTCGCCGGAAAAGGCTGCGGCACATTTTGGATGGCTGGCCATGTTCGCGGGCTTGGATTTGCCGGCTTCTAGCGCACTGACACGGCAACGTCTGGGGTGGCGTCCAACCGAGAGAGGCTTGATTGCCGATCTTGAACAAATGAACTATCTCGAAGCTGATAGAGTTACCGCGTCTGCGGCGCGACGCAGCTAGGAGTTAGAATTGGGGCGTTGGAATTGGGAGGATCAAACGATGGAAATCAAAGATCGTGTGTTCATTGTGACCGGCGCTTCGTCGGGGATAGGGCTCTCGACGGCGATTGCTCTGTCTGAACGCGGCGCAAAAGTCGCCCTGCTCGCTCGCAGCACCGATGCGTTGAAAGAATTAGCGCAGAAGCTTCCGGGCAGCTTGCCCTTCACGGTGGACATGACGCAGTTTGATCGCGTGCGGGAGGCCGTACGCGCCGTGCACCAGCATTACGGCCGCATCGATGGCCTGGTAAACAATGCGGGGCGCAGCTATGCGGCCTCCGTAGAGGAGATCGACCCCGCGCTGTTTGACGAAATCTTTCACCTCAATGTGTTGGGGCCGATTGTCGCGGTGCAGGCTGTGATTCCGGTGATGCGGACGCAAGGCGGCGGAAGCATTGTAAACATCAATTCGGGAACTGCTTTCATGATTGTTCCGCAATATAGCGTTTACTCGTCGTCGAAGCGTGCGCTTCTTGGCTTTAGTCTTACGGCACGCGCCGAGTTGGAGAAGGACCGCATCGTCGTCAGCGAAATCTACCCGTTTATCACAGCGACAAGCTTTGGCAAGAACAGGATGGGCGATCCAGCAGGCGGCGGACCACCGGCTCATTACGCCGATGGTGACACGCCCGAATTCGTCGCCGGCCTGGTGCTGCAGGCTGTCGAAGAAGGCCAGGCTCAGTATTTCGCCCATGATGGTCTTCGCAAAATGGCTGGGGCCGCAGCCTAGGCCACGCTCGCCCGGCTTCGTGAACATCGCGCAGCACAAGTTTGCGATTAGATGCGGCCGCCTTTGTTGATTTTGGCGGCGGGGCGCAGGATTCGCCAACGTTGTTTGCCGTCCATGCGGGCAAATTGTTTGGCGAAGAGGCGCAGCTGGCGCGTGGCTTTTCTGTCGAGGCCCCAGATCGTGGCAAGTTGCTCTTTGGGGACGCGCAGATTTTTTGCAGGAGTTTCGTCATCGCTGAAAAGCTGGTGCAGCGGGACGTCCAGGGCGCGCGCCAGTTTTTCCAGGGTTTCGATGGACGGGACGGTGCGGCCATTTTCCAGGCGCGAAAGGTAACAGCGGAACAGGCCGGCGCGTTCCTGGATATCGCCTGGCGAGAGGTTTTGGGCTTCGCGCAGCCGCTTCAGCCTTTCGCTGATGACCATGGCGAGAGATTACAATGTCTTGCCGTGGCGACTCAGTTATTGTTAGAGCAGGATTCGTCGGAAAATGCAAGCCCAGGGCGCCGCTCCCTCAGGCCTGTTCCGCGTTGGCACGTCTCCGCAGCCTGATTCGCTGTTTCCACCGGCGTGCCCGTTCTGGAAAATCTGCGCAATGTGACTCATATTGCACAGTTTTTGAAAAGACGCTGCGTCATTATTCGCAAGTCAAGCTATCCCACCATCCGCGCAACCCGCAGCCACAAAGTCAGACCGGGCAATCGAAGGATGATCAGGAAAGGTAAGGAAAAATGCGTACGCTACGCTCCATCCAATATTTTTTGCTCGCACTAGTAATCTTGGCGGTTCCCGCGACCTCTGGCGCGCAGTTCAGCGCGTCCATCATCATCGCGCCGCCTGCACTTGTGGTTTATTCGCAACCGATCTGCCCGCAGCAAGGCTATCTCTGGACGCCTGGCTACTGGGCCTATGGCGATGAAGGCTACTTCTGGGTGCCGGGCACATGGGTTGAGCCACCCAGCGAAGGCTTGCTGTGGACCCCTGGATATTGGGGCTGGAACAACAACGCCTACGCCTGGAACGGCGGCTATTGGGGCAACCAAGTCGGCTTCTACGGCGGCGTGAATTATGGATATGGCTACGGTGGCTCGGGATATCAAGGCGGCTACTGGCGCAACAATCAGTTCAGCTACAACCGCTCGGTAAACAATTTCGGCGGCAGGAATTTCAGCAACACTTATAGCAAGAGTGTGACCGTCAGCACGTCAAGCCACGTCAGCTACAACGGCGGACGCGGCGGCATCAGCGCACGCCCCACTGCGGCGCAAGAAACGTTCGCTCGCGCGGGGCACACTCCGGCGACGGAAGCGCAAACAAGCCACCAGCAGGCGGCGGGTGGGAATCATGAAATGCTCGCGTCGGTGAATCACGGGCGTCCGGCTGTCGCGGCAACAGCCCAGCCGGGAGAATTTTCCGGCAACGGCGTGGTAGCGGCGCGCGGGGCTACGGCGGCCAACAAGACTGCCGAAACCAAGGCGACCGAGAACAAGGCCGAAGCGAACAAGACTGAAGCGAACAAGGCGGCCGCGACGAAGGCAACCGAGAACAAGACCGCTGAGAACAAAGCTGCTGAGAATCGAACGGCTGAGAACAAAGCGACCGCGAATAAGGCAGCCGAGACGAAGGCGACTGAGAACAGAGCCGCTGCGAGCAAGGCTCGCGAGAACAAGGCTGCTGAAAACAAAACTGCCGAGAACAAAGCGACGGAAAACAAGGCAGCTGCGAGTCGCGCAACGGCCAATGAAACGAAAGAGAACAACGCTGCGGCTGCTCGGTCAAATGAGAACAAGCCGGCGGAGACCAAACCAGCTGCAAAACCAGCGGCAAAGACCGAACATGCTACCGCGACGCCGCACAACACCGCACGTCCTGCTCAACCGGCCGCAAAACCTGAGGCGGCCCGCCCGGAGGTCAAACCCGTAGCTGCGAAGCCGGAACGGGAGGCCGCTCCTGCGCGCACAGAAAGCGCGCCGAAAGCTGCCACACCGCAACACCAGGCTGCGCCGCAACAACATCAAGCTGCGCCGAAGCAGGAAGCCGCGCCGGCGCCCAAGGCCGAAGCGTCGCATCCGAGCGAAGAGAAACCCAAATAAGCCGCACCTCCGCGAGAACGTAAAGTTCTCGCCGGACCAATTCCTTGAACACCATGAGCGGTTCGTGCCACCACACGAGCCGCTCATTTTTTTCGCCTGGTCAAATCCGCTCACTCGAGCCGGCAGGTGCAAAGGTGTTCCTGCACATGCGATTTACCAGCAGCGCCCTGCAGTCTATTTAGCGCCGCGGGAATATTTGCTGCGGGCGGGCGCGGCATACGGTGCCTCTATGCGATCTCGCTGTTGGATTTGCTGCCGCGCGAATACAGCAAAGAAATCGCAATGCCGGTGAGGACTGCGACTAAGAACAAGTACGGAAGGTAACGCCAGGGCGCGGCCGGGACTGGAAACACGGATAAGGCAAGAACTACGGCGAGGATCGGCAGCGCGGCGGCGCTGACGGCGACGTCCAGGCGGCGCAGGATTTTGCGGCGGATGAGGAAGAAGGGCATGGCGAGGCAGACCAGGAAATAAGAGCCGATGAATCCGAAAGAGGCGAGCTGAGTTATATAGTTGATGCAATCAGGTAGCAGAACTCTTGCAAGCAGCAGCGCCACGGGACAGGCGATGGCGATGACCGCGATTAGCGCAATGGCGCGGTGAGGAGTTTTATTCACGGGATGCGCCGAGCCGAAGCTGGGCGCGAAGAGGCGATTTTGCGCGAGGTAATAAAGGATGCGCGCGCCGGCGTTGAGCGAGCCCAAGGTGCACGCAAAATAACTGAGCGCGATCCCAATGGAGCTGAAGTAACCGAAGCTCGGGAGGTTCATGGAGCGCGCGATTGCGTCAAAGGGCGCGTTTAGCTGCTCGAGCGCCAGTCCATTTTTTCGGGCGAGCGCCGTGAGGCAATAAATCATCACGAGGTAAAGGATTCCGACGGGAATCAGGCAACTCACGATCACCCGAGGAATGGTGCGGCGTGCGTGCGCGGCCTCTTCGCCGAGAGTGGTGACGCTTTCGAATCCGGCGAGGGTCATGAAGCCGAAAACCATGGCGAATTGAAAGCCGGATAATTTTGCGCCTTCCAGGTGGAGCTGCGGGCCGTCCAACCACGCGGAATTGTGGCGCATGGCCAGCGCGACGATGACCATGATAACGGCGAGCGAGATCAGCTCAATCGGCAGCATCACCTCGGTGGAAAGCTTGATGTCGCGATGCGCGATGATCCAGGCGGCGATCACCACGGCCACAGTGATGCCCGCAGCGCGCAGAAAAGATGCCGGCGCGCCGGTTATCTGCCGGAAGAAAAGATCGGCGTAGTACGCGGAAGATGGCGCGGTCCCGGCCGCGCCGAAGGCCATCGCGGCAACGTAAGCCCAGCCGGTGACCACGCAGGCGCCGCGGCCCAGGCCCGCCGCGGCAAAATCGGCCAGTGAGCCCGCCGAAGCACACTGCGCGGAAAATCGATGCACGCTGTACATGATCAGCGAGAAGGCTACGAGCGTGAGCAGGAAGATGAGCCACGTTGCATTACCACCCCTGGCGATCAGCAGCGGCAGAACGATGCCGCACGTGCCGGTGGGCGCCATCACGCCGAGGGTGAGCGCCGTGTCCTCGATGAAAGATAAATAATTGTGGCGCAGCGTGGGGCGAGCGCGCAGCGGAATATCTTGCGGCGAAGGTTGGGCCGGGGGACTCACGTGAGCAACAGTAGCAGTAGGAGTTTTTTGGCGCAAATTCGCGGCGCGGGCCGACAAACCTCTGGATGCTTCGCGCGCTGCGATGCATATAATGGCGCCGCACCGCACGGCCAAGCACTCCCGTTTAGTGAGTCAGACGATGATACTTGCGCTGCATGAACGCGCCCGCCGAACGCATTTAATCTTCCGATTCCCAACTGGACCGCGCCGGGTCGTTTCCGGTCGCGGACTCAGAAGTAAAATTTCAAAGCAAACTGGACCAGCCGCGGCGACAGCGACGCAGTGGGAAATCCAAATTGCGAAGTCCCACGCTCCGTAGAAAAGTTTTCATTGGTCGTTGTGGGATCTGCGAATTGCAGGTTCGGGTGGTTCCAGATATTGAAGAATTCGGCGCGGAACTCGAAACGCATTTGTTCTTTGACTGGAAATTGCTTGATGAAGGAGAGATCCCAGTTCTGCAGCCCCGGTCCGAGGATGATGTTTCGTCCCGCGTCTCCGAAAGTGCCCAGCACCGTGTTGGCCACAAACGCGCAGGTATTAAACAGCGTTCCTGGCAGGCAACGCGCCCCGTTCGGATTTCCCACCACATTGGGACGCGCGCAATTGAAGACCTCGCCTCCGCAATCGGAATTGGAGATGTTCACCAGATCGTCCGTCGGCGTGAACCAATTGCCGGTCTGCGCCGAGACGATTCCGGTGACCTGCCAGTTGCCGACAATCTGGTTGGCAATCCCCGTGAGATTCGAGCCAAAATGCTGGCCGTTGCCGAACGGCAAGTTATACACAAAGTTAACGACGAACCTGTGGCGCACGTCGAAATCAGCATTGCCGTATTCCAGGTAGGGTTCCGTTTGCAGCCGGAAGTCTCCCTGATTCTGCGAGCCCAGGCTGGCCGAAGACGCATCATCGAGCGCGTGGCTGTAGGTGTAGGCCGCCTGAAACTGCAAGCCGTTAGAAAAACGCTTTTCAAGGCGAAGTTGCAATCCGTTGTAGTTCGAAAATAAATTCGAGCGCAGCGTTTCAATTCCCGCATCAATGTTGGGGTCGGGACGGCGTGGGGCGGTAGGAATCGTTGGATCCGCAGTAGGAACCGCCTGATTTCCATTAAACATGCCGAAGAGATCTGCGCCGTGCGAGCCGACGTAGGAAATCTGCGCCACCATGTTCGCCGGCAATGCGTATTGGAAACCGACGAACCATTGCTGCATGAAAGGCGTGGTGATATTTGGGCTGATGGAGAAGAGCAACGGAGTGTTCGGATCCACCAGGGAATTCGCAGGGAATCCTTGCTGCAGCGAGTTGAATCCGGGGATCGAACAATCTATTTGCCCGGGATTGGGGTTGGCGGAATTCGTCAAGCAGGGCTGGTTGAACGACTGCGTCACGAAAAAGGGCGGATTGAACCCCGGACTTGGATTGGAGTACGGCCCATTTTCCTGGCCGCCATAAAAAATCCCGTAGGAAGCGCGCAGCACGAGTTTCTCGTTGATTTTGTAGGCCAAGCCCACGCGCGGTGCAAAATTGTGATAATCCGGATTGACGAGCCCAGTTGAGCCAGTCCGGTCAATGGTAATTTGCGTGGCCAAAGTCGGAGTTAGCTCGGCGGTTTGCCCCGTGGGCACAATCAGGCATCCGCAAGTGAAATTAAAATTGGCTTGCTCGTTGCCAGCAGCCTTCACCGGTGAATAATATTCGTAACGCAGGCCAAGATTCAGCGTCAGATTCGCTGTGGCCTTGAAATCATCCTGAATAAATCCCGCGTAGATTTGCCGGTGATAGTCAACGTTGTGCAGGTTTACGATGGAGCCGCCGTCGGAGATGCCCAGAAGAAAGCTGGCAAAGCCGTATCCACCGGTTCCGGGAGCCGCGGGATTATCGGTGAATGCCGCGCTGAAATCGGCCGTGCCGCGCGAGGCTGACGGCTGAAAGATCGTGAATTGTTCGAAGCGCAGCTCAGTGCCGATCTTGATCGAATGGCGCCCTTTCACCCAAGTGAAATTGTCCGTGACGACGAAGCTATTCTGTTTCTCGATCGAGGGCAAATAGGTCGAGCTGCCAAGTTCCGGTGCGGAGCCGTCGCTGAACGTCAGAGCGGGAAGCCCGCCGTTAAACGTGCCGGGCTCGTACGGAACGCCGGGATAATCAAGTGCAGCCGAGACATTCTCATTGTAGTTGTTCTGGTAGCGATGCGCGTTGATGCGGTTGTAACCAAACCGAAATTCGTTCACGTGAGTGGAATCGAAAACGTGAGTTTCGCTCAACGCGATGCTGCGGTAGGAGAAATCTTCGATGCCGTCGAAAAAACCGCCGCCATCCAGTACGTTATCGAAAGGCGAGGGAATATAACTGGGCTGGTTTTCGTAGCTGAACCGTCCGAAGAGGGAATCCTTGGTCGAAATGGTGTGATCTATGCGTACGTCGAAATTGTTGCGCGTTTCGCTGCGTACGGGTACGGCCTGGTAGTTGAACCCCGGATTGGTCGAGTTCGGAGCGGGAATCAGCGCCGCCAGCCGGGATGCCAGCGGGTCAGTTGATCCCGCGGGGAACACGTTGGTGGGAACGCCTCCAGCACCCACGCCAATCGGCACTCCGCACAATCCGGAGGGATTGGCGAGTGTTGTGGGAACAACCTGTGTTTGCCTGGCGTTGAAGATTTCTCCCACGAAAGTCTGGTTACCGCTGCAATCCAGAGCCACAGCGCCGGTGGGATTGCCGGTATTTGGGTCAATCGCCATTGCGGGAGTGTTGGTGAGCAGTTCTGAAAAGTCGCCGTTCACCATGCTCTGATCGGGGACGGTCGCCGTCTGCAGAACTCCCTGGCGCAAACGAAATCCCTCGTAATCACCGAAGAAAAAGGTCTTATCCTTTTTAATCGGGCCGCCGAACGTGCCGCCAAACTGATTCTGCTTGTATTCCGGCTTTTGTGGGATGGTTATGATGGCGGGAGAAGCGTCGAGCGCGTCGTTGCGAAAATATTCGAAAACGTCTCCGTGGAAAGCGTTGGTGCCGGATTTGATCACGGCGTTTAGAATCGCGCCATTGCCTCTGCCGAATTCCGCGCTGTAATCGTTGGTTTGAACTTTGAATTCCTCAATGGCGTCAATGGGCGGCTGAATCACGTATGATGATTCATTCAGCACGTCGCCCAGATTCGAATTGTTGTCAATTCCATCCAGCAGGAAATTGTTTTGCAGCGAACGCGCACCGTCTACGCTGAATCCATAATTTCCGCTCACGCGCGAGCCCGGCTCGCTGGGCACCACGCCGGCGCCTAGTTGCGCAAGCTGCGCGAAATTTCGCCCGTTCAGCGGCAGCGTTTCGATGCGCGTCTTATCCATGACTTCGCCCATCGTGCTCGTCTCGGTCTCCAGCAGCGGGTTCTGGACCGTGACCTCCACCTTCTGCGAAACCTGTCCGATCTCCAGCTTAACGTTGGCTTCGATGCGCCCCTGCACGTCCAGCTGCACTGGCCCGGCCACCGCGGTCTTAAAGCCAGTCTTCTCGACGTTGACCGTGTAGCGGCCCACCTTCAGCGGGCCGGCGACATATTCTCCGTTTCCGTCTGTGGTGGTATCAAACTCCGTTCCGTGGTCGACATCAATCACTTTGACTTTCGCGCCTACCACGATCGCGCCCGACGCATCCTTTACAGTTCCGGCGATCACTCCCGTATCCTTCTGCGCCCAGGCGCTGCCACAGAACAGAAATAACGCCAGGAGAAAACCGGCGACGCGCAAACTCGTGGTTATTCTGCCGTCAGACTTTTCCAGTCGTTCGTTCGGACCTACCCAACAGGATAGAAAAACGCACACGAGATTGCTCACCGGTACCCCTCCCCCACAGAGTTGGGACCAAGTCTCTCGAATCTGGGCTAGCTGCGGAGTACCCCACGCCGCAGGACGATGAGAAATCGGCCTTAATCGCTCACGTAATTAGTCCTATTATGCACGTTTGTCAACTTTTTTTATCGAATCTGGTGCATTTTGTATTATTTTGAACAATTCAAACGGATTTGTGGCACAATCGGCTGCTTTTGGAATCTGATAACCGACGGAGAAGTTTTAATGAGCTTGCTGGCCGAGGAACGGAGATTTCGCATCCGCGAGCTTTTATCCCGGGAGCGAACCGTGACCGCCTCCGAACTGATTCGTACTCTCGGCGTCACCGCAGCCACCATTCGCCGCGACCTCGAAGCGCTGGAAAAAGAAGGAGTGCTGGTGCGCTCGCACGGCGGCGCAGTTTCGCGCACATCAGCCACGGATTTTCAACCTTCCTATGAAGCGCTGGGGCGCAGCAATCGCGCGGAAAAACAAGCGATAGCGCGCGAAGCGGAGCAGCTGATACTCGATGGCGAAACAGTTTTCCTGGAAGCCGGCACTTCCGTGCACGAACTCGCGCGGCGCCTGCTGCATCGCAATCGCCTCACGGTGATTACCAATTCTCCGCCGATCGTGGCTGAATTTCAGCGCAGCCAGCACGTCTCCGTGATTTCCACAGGAGGCGAACTTCTGAAAGATCTCTTCTATCTTTCCGGAGCTTGGGCGCAGCGCGCTCTTTCGGAAATACGCGTGGATAAAGCCGTGCTGGGAGTCAGCGCGATTGATCCCGCCTACGGAATCTCCACTGCCAGCCAAGCCGAAGCGCAGATCAAGAAAATGATTCTGAAATCCGCCCGCGTGAGCATCGCACTTGCGGATCACAGCAAATTCGGCAATCAGGGATTTGCCTACGTGGGGCCTACCACCGACATTGATATCCTGGTGACGGATTCCGGTACGGACCCGCAATATCTGCGGCCGCTGCGCGAAGCTGGGGTGGAATTGATCATCGCCGATGTGCGCGAAGCTTCTGTCGAGACGGACCGGAATGATTCGGCAAGAGGCCGCGCGCGTTCCGGAGGGGCCAAGCACTAATCGAAAATATGCGCGCGCGTCTAAAAAGACTTCTCTTCGTAGCGTTGCTCATGGCTGGCATGACCGCCGCAGGCTTCCGAATCGGCCGCACGGTAGCCAAGCCGCTGTTTGCGGCCGCGGCGTCTGAACTATCGTCCAACTCTGACGGTGCTGCGCTCCAGGCATTTGCCGCGATGGATCCGATTGACACGCACGTTCACGCTTTCAAGACCGATCCTGCCTTCACCGATCTGATGACGCGCCTTCGATTACACGTGCTGGACATCTGCGTGGCCGATACCCACGGCATCTACAGCGATTTGGCCACCGAAATCGTACGCGTCAAGGATTTCGTTGCGACGAGCTCCGGCCATGCGCGGTTGTGCGTCACCTTTGATCCATTCACGTTCCAGCAGAAAGATTTTGCGCAGAATACCGTCAAGCAGCTCCATCAGGAATTTGCCGGAGGCGCGGTTGCAGTAAAAATCTGGAAAAATATCGGCATGGAATTAAAGTCTGCGGACGACAAGTATGTAATGCCCGATGATCCGGCGTTCGAACCCATCTATCGCGAAATCGCGGCGGAAAATAAAACGCTCGTCGCGCACGTGGCCGAGCCGTCCTCCTGCTGGCTGCCTCCCGATCCAAACAGCCCCGATTACGATTACTACAAGGAAAATCCGGAGTGGTACATGTACCTTCATCCGGATCATCCGCGCAAGGATACCATCTTGGCCGCGCGTGACCACCTGCTCGCGGAAAATCCGCAGTTGCGCGTCGTCGGTGCGCACCTGGGAAGCATGGAAACCGACGTGGACGAAATTGCCAAGCGCTTTGACCTCTACCCGAATTTCGCGGTGGATACCGCGGCGCGCATGGAGTACCTAATGCTCGCGCCGCGGGAAAAAGTGCGGAATTTCCTGATCAAGTATCAGGACCGGGTGCTGTACGGGACGGACCTCGAGTTCCTCAACGGCGAGGCCACGCCCGAGGCTTTAAAAGATTGGCAAGAAACCTACGCGAGAGACTGGAAGTTTTTGGCATCGGATCAGAAGCTGCAGCTCAGCGGGCGCCAAGTCCAGGGGCTGAATTTGCCCGAGCCCGTTCTGCGCCGCATCTTTCACGATAACGCCGTCCGGTGGATTCCTGGGATCGCGGCCTCCCCGAAGTAATCAGGCCGCGAGTAAGCCCGGACGGCGTCTCCTTTTTCTAGAAATTTATTTGCTGAATTTCAATTTGCAGCAGCAGCTCGCGCACCGTCGCAAGGTCGATCCTGCCAGGAGCAGGCGCCATACAATTCGCCGCGCCGCAAGCTGCCGCCAGGCGCAACGCTTCTTCGCCGGCGATGCCCTGCGTCGCAGCGTACGCAAAACCTCCCAGCGTCGCGTCACCGGAGCCAACCGCCGAAATTACATTCATGCGCGGCGGCACGGCTTTCCATGCCGGACCATTTTTGCGCTCGAGCCAGATCAATCCTTCGCGACCCAGGGTAATCGCGGCGCTGCCCACTCCGCGCTCCACAATCTGCGCGGCGGCGCGAGCAACTTCTTGCATTGTCACGAGCGGCCGCCCCACCAGCGTCTCGGCTTCGGCGCGGTTTACTTTCACAAAATCCGGACGAGCGTTTGCACTGGCCCGCAAAGCTTCGCCACTGGAATCCACAAAAATTCTCGCGCCCGCAGTTCGCACGGCTTCGATGAGCGAAACATAAAAATCGGGGCCGACGCCCGCGGGCAAACTACCGGAAATCACCAGCACCGCGGGCTGCCAATCTGCGCGCACTCCGCGAGCGCACGCCTGCAGAAATTCGTCGCTTTCCTGCGCGGTGGGTTCCGCTCCGGGCTCGAGTATTTCCGTGACGCGACCCGCCGCATCGATGATTTCCAGATTCACGCGCGTGCTGGTTTTCGCGGGAATGGCAACCACGCGAATGCCCAGCAATTCCATTTGCCGCGCGCATTCCTGGCCGATCGCTCCGCCGAGAAATCCCACCCACACGGGCTGAGCTTCGAGCGCGCGCGTAGCCATGGCGACGTGAGCTGCCTTTCCGCCCGCAAGACCCTGCGCGGTTTTGGCGCGATTGATTTCGCCCACGGTCACGGATTCCACGAACAGGCGGCGATCCATGGCCGGATTGGCGCTCACGCAGACGATCGTGGGACGGGGCATAAACCCTTGCTCCTGGCTGGCATTTATGCCAAGCTATCACCCTTAAACACAAAATAGTAACAAAAAGTAAGAAATCGAAAGCAGGCTGTTACCTATGCTCGCAGAAGAGCGGCGGCGAAAAATCCTGGAATTGACGCAGCGCGACGGCCGGGTCGTCGTGAAAGATCTGGCACGCCGTTTTTCCACTTCGCTGATCACCATTCGCAAGGATCTGGAATCCCTCCACCAAATGGGCCGCTTGCAACGCGCTCATGGCGGCGCGCTGCCCCTGGACGCGTCGGCGCTGCGCGATCCCACGCTGCATGAAAAAGAGCAGCTGCATCGCCGCGAAAAACTGAAAATTGCTGCCGCCGCAGCGCGCCTGGTGCGTCCGGGCCACGTGGTGATTCTGGATTCCGGCACCACCACCACGGCCATCGCGCGCGCCATTCAACATATTCGCGATCTCACCGTGATTACCAACGCGGTGAACATCGCCGCCGAGCTGGCCGGCACGGACGTCGAGGTTATTCTAACGGGCGGCGTGCTGCGAAGGAATTCGTTTTCGCTGGTGGGGCCGCTCACGGAAGATTCCTTGCGGCACGTCACCGCCGATCTGCTGTTCCTCGCCGTGGACGGATTCGATGTGGAATACGGGCTTACGACGCCCAACCTGCTGGAAGCGCGCGCCAATCGCGTGATGATGGAAAACGCCAAGACCACGATCATCGTCTGCGATTCCAGCAAATTCGGCCGGCGCAGCCTTTCGTTTATCGCGCCCACTTCGGCCGTCCATCACACCATCACGGACAGCAAGATTTCCGCGCGGCACCTTCGCGGGCTGCGCGCGGCGCACATTAAAGTGATCGTGGTTTGAAGTTTCATTTTGCAATCATTGTGGAGGAACAGTTGGTCGATTTGAAAGCAGCAGTAGGCGCTAACACCATAGCGGAAATTCTCTCGGAACCTGCCACGTGGGAATCGTGTCTCGAGACGTTGGAGCAGTCAGGGGAGCTGCAATCGCTGAATGAAAAGCTGCCCAGAAATATCGAGTGGGTGTTCGTCGGCTGCGGCTCGAGTTTTTATCTGGCGCAGGCTGCGGCGGCCAGCTGGTCCATTTTGACGGGCGAGAAATCGCGCGCGCTGCCCGCATCCGAAATTACGCTTTTTCCGCAATTATTTTTGGGGATGTGCCAGCCCGTGCTGATCACTCGCTCCGGCTACACTTCGGAGGTCCTGCAAGCCGCCGAATACCTGGAAACGAAACTCCATTTACAAACTCTGGCGATTACCTGCAGCACGGGTACTCCCGTCGAAAAAATCGCGTCGCACTACATCAAGCTGACCGCTGCGGATGAAAAAAGCACGGTGATGACGCGGTCGTTCACCTCGATGCTGATTACGCTGCAATCGCTTGCGGCAATTCGCGGAAAGCGCGGCGAATTTCTGGAGGCGCTGGGAAGGCTCCCGGATCAAGTCGCAGGCCGGTTGAACACGATTCACAGCACGATCAAGTCGCTGGCGGAATCGCGGACTTTTGCACACTACGTGTTTCTCGGGCAGGGCCCATTCTTCGGCATCGCGCAGGAATGCATGCTGAAAGTGAAAGAAATGTCCTGCTCCTACGCGCAGTGTTTTCATACGCTCGAATTCCGCCACGGCCCGAAAGCAATCGTCAGCCCGGAGACGCTGGTCACCTTCATCATCAGCGAAACGGGATTTGCGGCGGAAGTACAAGTGCTCGAAGAAATAAAGAAACTGGGCGGCACCACGCTCGCGATTTCCAACGTGTGCGATTCCCCTATTCGCCGCTCTGCTGATTACTCCGTCGAATTGTCGCTCGACGTGCCGGAAACGGCGCGCGCAGCCGCCAGCGTGATTCCCGGGCAACTGCTCGGCTTTTACACCGGAATCAAAAAGGGTTTGAATCCAGACGAGCCTCGAAACTTGTCCCGCGTGGTAATGCTGGAGACCAAATAACAGGGGCCGCCAGAATGTCGCTGGATGTCTGCGTGGTCGGTGAAATTAATCCGGACTTGATTCTCTACGGCGTCCCGGCGCAGCTGAAGCCGGAAGAAGAATCCTTGATCAATGGATTCCGGCTGACGCTGGGAAGTTCATCCGCGATTTTCGCGCACAATCTTGCGGTGCTGGGCACGCGCGTCGGCATGGTGTCAAAAATCGGCGCGGATTCGCTCGGCAAAATGGCTTTCGACTGGTTGGCGAATGCCGGAGTGGATTTGACGCGCGTGCGTGCGGCTTCCAGCGGCGCCGCCACCGGCCTCTCCGTGATTCTCGCACAACCCGGACATCGCTTTATCCTCACCTATCCCGGCACAATGTTTGAATTCAGCCACGCCGATCTGGATCTCGAGTATATTTTTTCCGCGCGGCATCTGCATCTCTCGTCGTACTTTCTGCACAAAGCGCTTCGTCCTCGCATTGCTGATTTATTTCGCGTAGCTAAGGCCAGGGGCCTTTCCACTTCGCTCGATACCAACGATGACCCGGAAGGCAAGTGGGGAGACGATCTGCTGAACGTGCTGCCGTTCGTTGATATATTTTTTCCGAACGAGCGCGAAGCAAGAAAAGTAGCTGGCACCGACGATTTGCAGCAAGCGATCGACAGGCTGGCGCAACTTTGCCAATTCGTCGTGGTAAAACTCGGCGCGCGCGGGGCCGTGGCACGGAAAGGCTCGGAAGAATGGCGCCGCGCCGGCATGCGTGTCGCGTCGGTGGATCCCGTCGGCGCGGGAGACAGCTTCGACGCCGGGTTCATTCATCGTTTCCTGCAAGGCGGGACTCCGCAGGAATGTCTCGACTATGCCGACGTCGCTGGCGCGTTCTCAACCACGTGCGAAGGTGGCACGGAAGCTTTTAAAGACCTCCTCAAGGTCGAACGATTTTTTCGCGAGCACTTAGCGCCGCGTCGAGCATAATTCGATTGCAACCCGCCACCCTGAATTACTCCTTCGTGACCTTTATCAGCAGGTGGTCCGTAAAGTTGGCGTTCAGTTTTGCGTCCGGCGCGGTGACTTCGCCGAGCTCCTTGCCGTTAACATAATCCACCACATGATATTTGCCCGCAGCAAGCCCGCGCAGTTCGATTTCTCCCGACCACGCTGGCTGCGTGCCTTTAGCAGCTCCCGCTGCCGGCGTGGGCGCAAAGAACGCGTAGTACATCGGGCCATCTTTTTCGATCGCGTATCCCTCCGGCACGTCGTAGCCATAAACATAAAGATTGCGGAACGTGCCGCGGGACAGCATATTTTCGTTATACAGACCGATCCACTTTTTCCAGTATTCCTCTTTTTGCGGCGTGAGATAGACGTCCGCCAGTTTCGGCCCGTAGTTCGGCCACGCGAATTTCGTGCCCACCACGCCGCCCGTGCCGACTGTGGAAGCAAAATCCGATCCCAGATCCTTTTCATTTCCGTTGGGGTTCGCGATGCGCGTTAGTTCCACATGATCGCCGTACACCGCGGAGTTCGGGCCTAGCAGCGCTTTGTACATTTTCACGCGCTGCCGCACTTGCACGGAGCCCACAGGATCAGCCGTCACCGCCTGATCCAGATAACGCAGCCATGCGATGCTCGGCGGCGTGCCGCACGGGCAGCTCTGCGTCACGCTATCGGGCTTCAACGCGCGTGTGGTTTCGAAAATCGTTTTGTAAATGTCTCCCATCGCGTACACCGAATCGTAGGGCGATTGGTGATGGTGTTTCGGGTTGTAGCAGGCCGGCACGCTATAAATATTGTCGAGCTTGTGGCCGTCAAAATCCCAGTCCTTTATGAATTTTTCGGTCAGTTGTTTGTAGTAGGCGCGAACTTCCGGAACTGCCGGGCACAGCGTCGCCAGATTTCGCGTCATGCGTGCCGGCTTGCCGTTCTTGTCCAGGACGAGCCAGTCCGGGTGCTGCTTCACCACGTCCGAGACGCCGTAAGAATGTGATTCATATCCCGGGCCGCCATCTTCGACGGCCAGCGGCAGCCACCACAGTTGGACCTTCACGCCCTGTTGGTGAAATTGCTGAACCATCTTTTGAATTTCGCCGTCCGGAAAAGTGTCGCTGCGCGGCTGCCAGTCGCCGTAGTTGTTGAACCAGCGGTCGTCCAGAGTCGCCCAGTGAATTCCAAATTCTTTGAGCTTGGGAATTGTCCCCAGCATTTGCGCTGGCGTTACGTCGGCGAGATAGCCCCAACCGCACCAGCTCACCGCGTAATCCTCACTGTTATTCGCGGGCTTTTTCAGGCCTTCGCCGTCAATCACGTCGGAATAAATTCGCAGCGGCTCGTAATAATCGCCCGAGTACACTGCGATGAACGTCTCGGGAGAGGAATAAACTTCGCCCGGCTGCAATGCGTTTTCCGGCGTGAGCTGAACGCTGGCATCCACGTGGCCGTCGGATTCCGTTTTCACCGGAATTGCCAGCACCAGCGGCAGCGTCTCGACGTGGCCGATCGCTTCACCCACCGTTTTTGTCCAGAATGCGACGACCGGGATTCCTCCGCCGACGCGTCCCAGGTCGCCTTTCACTTCCACCATCGAGCCCATCTGATTTTGCTGCGAAAATTTCCGCGGAACTTCGAATATGTTGTCTTTGCCCCACTGAATGCTCGCGCCATGGAAGGACCACATGTCGTTGGGCGCCGCCGCGGGGTCAGCGAGAGAAGCATTGAAGCGGTGACGGTCCACATCAACCGCGTCCAACTTAATTTCACTCTTACCGGAATTGCGAAGCGAAACGGACAGCAGCGCGACGCTCGGATATTTATCGTACACTTCAACCACCAGCGTCTCTTCCAGATCAGCCGCGGAATTTTTGCCCGTCAGCTCGATCCGTTTTCCTTTCGTTCCGAGCCGTCCATGAGCTGCTGATATCTGCGGATGCGCAACGTCAAAAACCGCAGCCGGCAAATCCTTGCCAGCGGTCGTCACCCGGACGCCAGAATCACTTGCGGCGTCATCGAGTGAAAGTCTCCGCCCGCCGGTCAGCAGGCTCGCAGTGATGTACCCGTTCGGCGCGATGGCGAATTCCGCCGCGGGAGTATCCACCAGCACGGCGCTCGCGGTTGCGCTCACGTGTACCTGCGATTCCGGCGCCTTGGCGGGCGGTGCGCTCAGCGTTGCTTCTTTCCCGCATCCGTTCGCGAATAGCAGCAGGCCGGACATGGCCAGCGGCAGGCTCGCGCCCCGCAGGATCAACCGCAGCCGTGCGCGTTTTTCGCAGGGCGTCCGAATCATCATCGTGGTCCTCTCGTCACAAAAAGAAGTAAAAAGCTATATTTCGTAACATAACGATACCTGCGCAATATCTCACATCAAGGACGTACAAGCCACTGAAAATCCTGCCGCGCAATGGAGCTCGCCCGTCGGCCAACGAATTTCGCCCAGACGAGTATAGCGGCGACGGATCCTAAACATTCTGTTGCCGGCGAGAAGCGCCACGCCCGCTTGCCATCCAACATTTAGGCCTGCCTTTCACCCGGGCCCTTTTGTATTATCCAAGCTGCGTACATCGCATCGAGGATATGAATCTTTGAAGAATCGCGGCCGCGCCGGCACTTCCCACAAGCTCGTTCTGGGTGTTGATATCGGCGGCACGAAAGTCGCCGTGGGCCTGGTGAATTCGCGAGGCCAGATTCACCACGCCACGCGCGCTCCGATGGTTGCACGGGGCAGCGCGGAACAGGGATTGCGCGCCGTGCTTCAAGCGATCGATGGTGTGATGCCGCAAGCGCGCGCGGCAGGTGTACGAACAATTGGTGTCTGCGCGCCGGGCTGGGTGGAAAGCGAACGCGGAGTCTTGCTCAGCGCAACGAACTTGCCCTGCTGGCGCAATTTTCCCTTGGCGCGGAAGCTCGAAAAACATTACGGGTTGCCCACGCGACTCGCCAATGACGCCAGTGCCGCAGCGCTCGCCGAAGCAAAATGGGGCGCGGGCGCCGGCCACGAAAGCATCTTCTACGTCAGTTTGGGAACCGGTATTGGCACCGCGATCGTCCGAGATGGAAAGATCTATCACAGACGAGCCGGCGGCGGCTGTGAAGGCGGCCACATGACCGTCAATTTCAGCGGTCCGCTGTGCGGCTGCGGCAAGCGCGGATGCATAGAGATGTACGCCTCCGGGACCACAATTTCCCGGCGAGCCCGCAGTTTGCTCGGCAGCACTCGGAACAAACATTCGCAAATCCTGAAAATGGCCGGTGGAAAAATCTCGGGCGTCACCGCGGAGATCGTCAGTAAAGCAGGACGCAGCGGCGATAAACTGGCGATGCAAGTTCTGGAAGAAGCCTCCGATCATCTGGCCATCTGGCTGGGCAATATAATTGATCTGCTGGAGCCGGAAGTAATCATCGTGGGAGGCGGAATCGGGCGCGTGATGACGTCCTTTCGCGCCCGCATGCGTCGAACTCTGGAAACCTGGGCAATCAATCCGGGGGCGCACCGGGTTGCGATTCTGAACGCTCGCTACGGCGCGCAATCAGCCCTCGCGGGCGCTGCGGCGCTGTGGTTCGGACTGAAGCAACGCTGAGTCTCTCGCGTTCCAACTCGGCGCATCGGCACAAAAGCCCTAAGTCCCTGACGCGACACAGGTTCCACCGACACGAACATCCCTCTGGGAATGGCACACGCGGCGTATCCGCGAAACACTTTGAAACCAAATCTGCCGCTAACTCGTCCGAACATAATGCGTGTTAGATTTTCGCTGGGTGGGTCCGCTTCTGGGGGCTGTCCACGCGTGTCTGCATTAACCGCTGGTTAACAGCAGGCTTCCGTTTAGCCGCTATCGTAAATGCAAGAAAGCAAGTCGCGCGCAAGGTGGAATTATCGAATGAGGGAACAAAGTGCCGGATAATATCTCCAAGATCGGAAGCTCGAATAGCGAGACGACTACCAACACCGCTGCGCCCTCAACTGGATCCGCCGCGAGACCGCATCCGCCCGCGCCTGAATACATCGCCAAGAGCCGCAGCCATGCGTGGATCTGGATTGTGGTGATCCTCGTACTCGGAATCGGCGGCCTGATATATTACCGCAAGCAGCAAGCAGCGGAAGCCGCCGCAAAAACCAAAGCAGCGATGGCCAACCGCAGTGTTCCGATCACCACCGCTACGGTCACCACCGGTCCCATCGGCGTTTATATCAACGCGCTCGGCACCGTCACCTCCGTGTACACCGCCACCATCACCACCCGCGTGGACGGGCAGATCGTCAGCGTCAATTACACCGAAGGACAATTGGTTCACAAGGGCGATCTGCTCGTCCAGATTGATCCGCGTCCCTATCAAGCGGCGTTAACCCAGGCCGAAGGAACGCTGGCGCACGACGAAGCCCTGCTCGGCGAAGCGCGCATTGACCTGGATCGTTACCAGCTGGCCTTCAATCGCAACGCCATCGCCAAGCAGCAACTCGATGATCAGATCCAGACCGTGAAGCAGTACGAAGGTTCCGTAAAGAACGACCAGGGCACGGTCGCCAGCGCCGCCACCAATGTTGACTACGCCACGATTAAAGCGCCCATTGAAGGCCGCGTCGGCCTGCGCTTGGTGGATCCTGGGAATATCGTCACCGCCGCCAGCGGCACGCCTCTGGTGGTGATCACGCAATTGCAGCCGATCACTGTGATTTTCAGCGTGGCCGAAGATTATCTGCCGCAGATTCAAAAACAGATGCACGAGGGCCACAAGATGTCGGTGGATGCGTTTGATCGCAACCAGCAAACCAAGCTGGCTTCCGGCACTCTGCTGACCTTGGACAATCAGATTGATACCACCACTGGCACCGTGAAGCTGAAGGCCATCTTCGCGAATTCCGATGTCTCTCTCTTCCCCAATCAGTTTGTGAACGCGCGGCTGCTGGTGGATACGCAGCGGAATGCCACGCTCGTTCCCACGGCGGCAATTCAACGCAATGCCCAGGGCGCGTTCGTTTATGTGGTGAAGTCCAATCAGACCGCCGCGATGCAGACCGTCACCATTGGCACCACCGATGGCGGCCTCGCTGCCGTACAAGGTGTGAATCCCGGTGATGCGATTGCCATCACCGGATTCGACAAACTCCAGGATGGCGCCAAGGTGTCCATCCAAAAGTCGCCAGCCGACAACAATAGTCCCGCGAACGCCACTTCC
>Ga0209655_10000143_pt1 | contig 26316 bp, 19 predicted proteins | sample BogFormECP03_OM2_FD_188236 | JGI IMG/M metagenome (GOLD analysis project Ga0209655, IMG submission 188236) | Bog forest soil microbial communities from Calvert Island, British Columbia, Canada - ECP03_OM2 (SPAdes) (version 2) | ecosystem: Environmental > Aquatic > Freshwater > Wetlands > Bog ...
CCCGGTGATTGCCCGCACCATCCGGTGGCTGTCGGTGCCGATCATCCTGGGCTGGCTGGCGGTGGCGGTGGTGGTCAATGTCGTGGCACCACAGCTCGAAGAGGTCGGTGCGGCGCACTCGGTGGCGATGACGGCCAAGGATGCTCCCTCGACGATCGGGATGATGCGTATCGGCAAGGACTTTCAGCAGTTCGATTCCGACACCACGGCCATGGTGCTCTTAGAGGGTCAAGGCAAGCTCGGTGATGACGCGCACCGGTTCTATGACCAGCTGATCGACAAGCTCTCCCAGGACAAGACCCATATCGAGCACATCAACAACTTCTGGGGCGACCCACTGACCGCGGCGGGCTCCCAAAGCTCCGACGGCAAAGCCGCCTATGTGCAGCTGAACCTGCGCGGCGATCAGGGCGGCACGGAAGCCAACGAGTCGGTCGCGGCGGTGCAGCACATCGTCGACAGCGTGCGCCCACCGCCGGGAGTCAAGGCCTACGTCACCGGTGCGGGGCCGCTGGCCACCGATCGGCGCGTGTATGGCGACGCGGGTGCCAAGAAGATCACCGGCGTCACCCTGATCGTAATCACCGTGATGCTGCTGGCGGTCTACCGCTCGCTTTTCACCACGTTGTGCATGCTTTTCACGATCGGCATCGAATTGGAGGCCGCCCGCGGTGTCATCGCGGTGTTCGGAAACAACAACCTCATCGGGTTGTCGACGTTTGCGGTCAATCTGCTCATCGTCCTGGCCATCGCGGCCTCCACCGATTATGTGATTTTCTGGGTGGGCCGCTATCAGGAGGCCCGCAACCGCGGCCTGGATCGCCAAGCCGCCTATTACGACATGTTCTCCGGCACCGCCCACGTGATCGTGGGGTCGGGGCTGACGGTGGCCGGCGCGATGTACTGCATGAGTTTCACCCGGCTGCCCTACTTCCACAGCCTCGGCGTGCCGTGCTCGTTGGGTCTGCTGGTGGTGCTGGCCGCCTCGCTGACGCTGGGGCCGGCGATGGTGGTGGTGGCCAGCCGGTTCGGGGTGTTCGATCCCAAACGCGCCCATCGCGAGCGGGGGTGGCGCCGCATCGGCACTATGGTGGTGCGCTGGCCGGGCCCGGTGCTGGTCGCCGCCACCGCAGTAGCCCTGGTCGGATTGCTTGCCCTGCCCGGCTACACCACGAACTACAACGACCGCTACTACATCCCCGGCTACACCCCGGCCAACATCGGCTATCACGCCTCGGATCGGCACTTCCCCCAAGCCCGCATGGAACCCGAGCTGCTGATGGTTGAGGCCGATCACGATCTGCGCGACCCGGCCGACATGCTGGTGTTGGACCGCATCGCCCGCGGGGTGTTTCACATTGCCGGGATCGCCCGGGTGCAAAACATCACCCGCCCGTTGGGCACCCCGATCGACCACAGCTCGATCCCGTTCCAGATCAGCATGCAAAGCACCCAAACCATCGAAAACTCGAAATATCTTCATGGCGCCATCGACAATTTGGGCAAGATCAGCGATGAGCTAGGGGTGACGATCGGCATCACCCAGCGCATCGCCGACCTCACCCATCAACTCACCGGCATCACCCACGATCTGGATGGCCAAACCAACCAGATCAAAGCCGACACCAATGAGTTGCGCGACCACATCGCCGACTTCGACGACTTCTGGCGGCCGATCCGCAGCTACTTCTACTGGGAACAGCACTGCTTCGACATCCCGATCTGCTGGTCGTTGCGATCGTTGTTCGACGGCCTGGACGGGATCGACAAGCTCGCCGACGACATCGGCAACGTCACCATTGACATCGACAAGCTCGATGTCCTGCTGCCGCAACTGGATGCTCAACTGCCGCAGTTGATCAACACTCTGCAGACGGTACGAGCGATCACGATGACAACGACAAGCACCTTCTCCGGACTGATCAATCAAATGGATGCGTTTTCCCAGAACGCCACCGCCATGGGGCAAGCGTTTGACGCGGCCAAAAACGACGACTCGTTCTACCTGCCGCCCGAGGCGTTCCAGAATCCCGACTTCATCCGGGGTCTGAAGTTGTTCTTATCCCCGGACGGTAAATCCGCGCAGTACATCATCACCCACAAGGGTGATCCGGCCACCGCCGAAGGCATTTCGCATATCGACGCGATCATGCAGGCCGCCAGTGAGGCGGTCAAGGGCACCCCGCTGGAGAACGCCAACCTGTATCTGGGCGGCACCGCTGCCACCTACAAGGACATGCGCGACGGCTCGATGTATGACCTGATGATCGCGGTCACCGCGTCGATCTGTTTGATCTTTCTGGTCATGCTGGGCATCACCCGAAGCCTGGTCGCCGCCGCGGTCATCGTCGGTACTGTCACCGTCTCGCTGGCCTCCTCCTTCGGCCTGTCGGTGTTGGTGTGGCAGGACCTTTTGCACATGCCGCTGAACTGGCTGGTATTGCCGATGGCTATCGTCGTCATGCTGGCCGTGGGATCGGACTACAACCTGCTGCTGGTGTCACGATTCCAGGAAGAGATCCACGCCGGGCTCAAGACCGGCATCATCCGCGCCATGGGCGGCACCGGCGGGGTGGTCACCGCCGCCGGAATGGTCTTCGCCTTCACCATGGGCTCCATGCTGGTCAGCGATCTGCGCATCGCCGGCCAAATCGGCTCCACCATCATGCTCGGACTGCTCTTCGACACCCTGGTGGTGCGCTCCTTCATGACCCCGTCCATCGCTGCGCTGCTCGGGCGTTGGTTCTGGTGGCCCCGACGCGTCCACACCCACGCCGCCCCACCAGCGGCGGTTGGCACCCCCTCTCGCGCTTTAGCGACAGATGACACGGCCACCGCTCAGCCGCTCGGGATGCAGGCGATGAGCCTCGAAGGACAACAATGAGATTGGGCAAGCAGCTGACTGCTCTGGCAGCGATGACAGCGGCTGCGGTCACGCTGGCCGCCCCGACGCACGCCGACGTGGATACCGATTTCGCCAACCAGCTTCATGGCTACGGCATTTACGGGCCCCGCGACTACAACGCGTGGCTGGCCAAGATCACCTGTGAGCGACTCGGAAACGGCGTAGACAACACCGCCGACAAGTCCGCCCAGTTTCTTTCCCGCAACTTGGCGAGCGGCACCAGCACCGCGCAGACCTGGCAGTTCCTCGCCGCCGCAATCACCACCCACTGCCCCGACCAGACGCCAATGCTGACAGCGGTCGCGATCGCGGCGGCCGGCCGATGCATGGTGGCGCTGACTGTCGGCTGCGGTATTCCTAGCCGCTCGGCGGCGCGCCGCACGTGCTGCTCCTCCAAAACAGTGATCGCGACGGTCAGCTCGGGCGCAATGATCCGCAACCATTCAATATCTTGATCAAACACATCAGAAAGTTTATTGGACTGATCAATGGTGAGTGCGGGATCGTCGAATCACCGTGGACTGACAACAACGAAGAGAAAGAAACCGCAGTGAACACCGACACGAGGAACTCATTCAAGGCCCTGTTGCACAGCGGTCAGTTCATCACCGCGCCAGGGGTTTTCGACTTGGTATCCGCGAAGCTGGCCGACCGTACCGAGACGCAAGCCATTTACATGACCGGCTACGGGGTGGTGGCCTCCTACCTGGGCCAGCCTGACGCGGGCTTGGCGACCTACACCGACATGCTCAACCGTGCCGCCGCGATCGCGGCGGCCATCCACAAGCCCCTGATCGCCGACGGTGACACCGGCTACGGTGGGCTGCTCAACGTGGCCCACACCGTCAAAGGCTACGAGAGTGCCGGCGTCGCAGTGATCCAGCTTGAAGACCAACACTTTCCCAAGAAGTGCGGCCACACTCCCGACCGCCACGTCGTACCGACCCAGGAAATGGTCAACAAGATCAGGGTCGCTTGCGACGCCCGCCAGTCAGCCGACTTTTTGATCCTGGCGCGTACAGACGCCCTGACGTCGCTGGGTATCGACGAGGCACTGCGGCGCGGGGAAGCCTACGCCAAGGCCGGCGCAGACCTCTTGTTCATCGAGGCCCCAGAGTCCGAAGAACAGATGCGCAAAATCGGGGCCGCGTTCGACGTGCCCGTGTTGTCCAATCAATTGCACGGCGGCGTCACGCCGATTCTGCCGCCCGCAGAGTTGCAGGAGATGGGTTTCGCCGCGGCGATTTACCCCACTGTCGGACTGTTCGCAGCTAGTCACGCCCTGGCCAGCGTCTACAACGCACTGGCACACGGAAAACCGGTCAACGATCCGCTCTATGGCTTCGATGACTTCGTCGACATGATCGGATTTCCCAAAGTCTGGGCCTTCGAAAAGAAGTACGCCGACCTACTTGCGGAAGACCAGATCTAAGCGACAACCTCGCGATGGATGCGGTTGCCGTCATTAGCTCCAGCGGGCCCTTTACCCGCCGATCTCCTCTTGACGCCGTCAAGACCCGAAGACGAAACCGCAGGGACCGAATCGGACCGAATCGGACCGAGACGGAGCGAACCGGCAGCTCGGACACCAAAAGCCCTGGTAGACCGTCGGGTTCGATTCCCGGCAGCTCCACTGAGAAGATGCTGGTCAGAGCCACAAGCTCTGGCCAGTTTTCTTTCTCATCGGCATCTGTCGATCCAGTCACCGATCTCCGCTGGTGGCATGAGCCGAGGTGATCGACGGGGCTGTTGCCGGTCTGATCCCGCGGTCAGGCGCCAGCGCCGAAATCAACGGTTGCAGACGACACGCCGCGGCGCGCCAGCAGTTTCTGTGGGCCGCGGAAGGAGATGTTGGGGTGGAACGGGATCCGCTGCCCGGCGACCAGGCGAAGGTCGGGGAAGCGGGTGGTCAGTTCCTCCAGAGCAAGGCGCGTCTCCAGTTTGCCGAGGCTGGCGCCCAGGCAGTAGTGCAGGCCCCTGCCGAAGGCCAGGTGCTGGTCGGCATTGCTCCGGTCCAGGTCGAAGTGGTCGGGGTCGTGGAAGACTGCGGGGTCGCGGCCGGCGGCGGCCAGCCACAGAAACAACTTGGCTCCCGCGGGCAGGTCCACGCCTCCGAGGGCGACCGGGCGGGTGGTGATGCGCCGCCAGACGGGCACGGAGGTGTCGAACCGCAGCGTCTCCTCGACCGCCGCCGGGATCAGCCCACGGTTCGCGACGAGCCGCTGCCAACGCGTCGGGTCCTCCAGCACGCGCCGGACCGTGTTGCCGATGAGGTTGGTAGTGGTCTCGTGCCCGGCAAAGCTGAGGGAGAACAGGATCGAGGCGACCTCCTCGTGGCTCAGCTGCTCCGGGTCCTCGTCGTGGATCGCGAGGAGGTCGCTAGTCAGATCGTCGCCGCGGGCCGTGACCTTGGCGGCCACCAGCTCGCGCACGTAGCCGCGGTAGTCGGCCATCCCGCGGGCCAGCTCGGCCTGCTCGTCGGGGGCCGGGCGGCCCCATGCCAGCGCGGCGCGGGTGCGGCACCATTCCTTGAGCTGCGTCCAGTCCTGCTTGGGCACGCCCATGAGCGAGAAGATCGTGTAGGCCGGCAGGGGGAACGACAGCGCGGCAATCAGGTCGAACTCCGATGCGTCACCGACCGCGTCCAGCAGCTCGCGGGTGGTCGCGCGGATTGTGGGGGCCATGCCGTTGACCCTCTTGACCGTGAACGCGCGGGTCGCGGGTCGCCGCAGCCGAGTGTGGGCGGGCTCGTCCAGGCTCACCATGGTCGGCTGCGGCTTGTATCCGCCGGCCAGGAGGATCTCCGCGGCCTCGGGGGTCAGCTCGACCAGCGGGAGTTGCGCCGCCGCGGCCGAGAAGGTCGTTGGGTCGCGGAAGACGCGCTCAATGTCGACGTAGCTGGCGACCACGTAGTACCCGATCGATGGCGCGTAGAAGACCGGCGTCTGATCGGACGGCAGCGTGGCCAGAACCGCGAAGGGGTCGGCCAGGTACTCGGCCGAAAGCGGGTCGAAGTCTTCGCCGACCGGGCAGCCCGGCGCGGCACTATCGGGTGTCATTGCGGTCTCCCCTGGACTCTCGCGCCAGCGATCCACACGCCGCGGACGTTGCGGATCGCGCCAATGTCGACGGTCGGCTCGCCGTCGACCAGCATCAGGTCGGCGCGCAGCCCGGCGGCGATGGCGCCACGATCGTTGAGGCCGAAGATCCTGGCCGGCGACGCGGTGGCGGACCGAATTGCCGCGGCCGGGGTGAGACCGGCGTCGACCAGCAGTCCCAGTTCGTCGGCCAAGGAGCTGCCGTGCCGAGGACTGAACGGGGCGCCGGCCTCGTTGTTGGCATCAGTGCCGGCGACGATGGTCAGCCCGGCTTCGTGGGCGGCGGCAACGGATCCACGAGCGTGCGCGTACTCCACCGGTGGGGCCACCCTCAGTCGGCGCAACAGGCGGAACATCCGCTTGCGGCCGATGGCCTCGCTGACTCCCCGCATCATCGTGAGGGTGGGTACCAGCACGCCGCCCCGGGCGGCGAGGGCGGCCGCTTCATCGGCGCTGAGGTCGCGATTGAGCGGCGCGTGGGTGATCACGTCTACGCCGGCGTCGTCGGCGAGTCGCAGTGCGGCCGAGGTGACCGCGTGCGCGACGACCAGCAGCCCCCTCGTGTGGGCGGCGGCGACGATGGCGGCGATGATCGGCGCCGGCAGCGCCGCGGTGCCAGGCATCCGCGGGTCCTCCACGATGACCTTGATGTAGTCGACGCCCTCCAGTGCGCGATCGGCCACGAATCGCGCGGCATCCGCCTCGCTGGTCACCGCACTCGAACCGGCGAATCCCATCTTCCTGGTGTGGGTTCCGCCTGGAGCGCTGGCCGGCATCCCGGCCCGCAGCACCGTAGGCAGGCCGGTCGGGTCGCGCAGTGAGTCCAGGGCCGCCAGGTCCCTGGTCGCCATGTCGAGCACGGTCGTCACACCGGCACGGACGCACTGTTCGAGGTCGGACCGGGTGTCGATGTGCACGTGGCTGTCGATCAGACCCGGTAGCAGTACCCCGCCGTTCCCGTCGACCGTCTCGGCGTTCGCCGGGCGCACGATGTCGTCGGTGATGAACCCATCACGCACGATCAAAGTACGTGATGCAGTCGCTCCCGCGCCGTCGAAGACGCGGACGTTGGTGAACACAGTGGTGGCAGCCATGGACGCCCTGGTTTCTCGGTGAGTTCGGTCAGGTGGCGGCGTGGGAGCCAGTCATCAGTGCTGCCAGGTCCTCGGGTTCCAAGAACGACGGCGGCGGTGGTGGGCCCCAGGCGAAGAGGCCGCGCGCGCCTTCCAGGTCCTCCGGCATCCACAGCTGGTCATTGACGATGCAGTCCATGTCCGAGTAGTACTCGCTGAAATTGCCGGCCGGATCCTTGAGATACCAGAAGAAGTTCGACCCGGCGAAGTGGCGGCCGAGACCCCAGACGTGCCGCTCCGGTCGCCCCTCGAGCATGGCGTACGCGCCGCGGCCGACATCGTCGATGTCGTCGACCTGCCACGCGGTGTGGTGCAGGAAGTTCACCGGGGCCGACAGCACCAGCATGTTGTGGTGGTCGGTCGAACAGCGCATGAACGCGCCCATGTCCTTGATCCGGTCGCTGATCTTGAACCCGAGGCCGTCCACGAAAAATGCCATGGTGGCCCGGTAGTCGACGCTGCCGAGCACCGCGTGGCCCAATTTGCGTGGCCGAACGCGATCGGGCCGCATGAATCCGGGGGCCCGGTTGCCCGTACGGTCGAAGCGCCCAGGTCCGTTGTAGACGGTCGCCGTCGGCGGATCCTGGTGCACGCGGGGGGCGACGTCGAGGTACACCCGGGTGCCGGTCACCGGCTCGGTCGTGGCAAGGCTCGCGCCGGAGAGCTGTCCGCCCAGACCCAGTAGAGCCAGGTTGGTCGCAGCCCGGCCGAGGTCGTCCGTGTCGTCGGCCGCCACACGCAGCTCGATCAGCCGGCGGGTCGGGGCGGGCACGATTCGCAGTTGCGGTCCGCCATCGACCGTGCTGAACCAGTTGTCGGCCGCCGGGGCCAGTCCGAAGTCGGTGTAGTACGCCGCCGTCTCCTCGACGTTGGGGACGCCGATCGTGACCGACAACAGTCCGTGCAGGCTCATCGCACCTCCTCGGGGTCACTGTTCGCGTCCTGACCGCGCGGCCCGGCGGGCACGAATCGGTGGCTCATTTCGCCGATGCCTTGGATGAAGCTGGTCAGGACGTCACCGGGGCCAAGCCACCGCGGCGGGGTGCGGCCCACCCCAACGCCGGATGGGGTGCCGGTGAAGATGAGGTCGCCGGGCAGCAACGGCGTGACCCGGGAGATCTCTTCGATCAGCTCGGACACGCCGAAGATCAGTTCTCCGGTGCGGCCCAGCTGCACTTGTTCGCCATTGATCGAGCAGCCCAGTTCGAGGTCGTCCGGGTCGTCGAATTCGTCGGGCGTCACCAGCCACGGACCGACCGGCCCGAAACCGGGATAGGACTTGCCGAGGCTGAACTGCGGCGGGGTGGCGGCCATTTGAAGTTTCCGTTCGGACACGTCCTGCCCGACCGCCAGGCCGGCCACGTACCGCCATGCGTCCGCCGCGGCCACATGCCGGGTCACCGGGCCGACGACGACGACGAGCTCGACCTCCCAGTCGGTGTGACCGCCCGGCGGCAGCTCGATATCGGTGAACGGGCCGGTGATGCACGACGGGTACTTCGTGAAGACCGGCGGCGAGGTGTCGGGGCTGGCGAAGCCCGATTCGGCCGCGTGGGCGCTGTAGTTGAGCCCGATCGCGAACACCTGTCGCGGGTTCGGTGACGGCGAACCGAGCGCTTCCGGCTCGAACGCCTCGGCCGGCGACAACGGTGTCGAACCGGCCCAGGCGAGGAACTCGGTCCACCGCTCGTAGACATCGACAGGCTCCGGACCGAACCGACCCCTGCTGGCCGTCTCGACGTCGACGGCGGCGCTGCCCGTACCGTCGATCAGGGCGACCCGGCCGTGGATGGTGGCGATGCGCATGTTCACTCTCCAGACGCGGACGAGCTCGTGGTGGACACGGCGTGTGTACCCGGGACCCGGTGGCCGATGGCAAGGTCGAGATCAAGGTCGGCGGCGTCGGCGGCCCGCGCGGCAATGTGCTGGTCCGGCCGGACCAGGAGGAACGGCTGGTTGGCCGCAGAGTCCACAAGGGACAACGGAATTCGCTTCTGGCGCGCCAGGTCTGCCAGCGTGGAGACGCCCGGACCGCGGGCCCGCAAGGGGCCGACGAGCGAGAATCCCAGACCCAACCGGTCGTAGAGAGATGCGCCTTCTGGCAGCCACCGGTGCGGCAGCCGCGCGCCTGGCTCAGTCGACGGGGTGTAGTTCGTCACATCGACTGGATCGCGATGATCCGCGGTCGACTCCACGACGGGCGACCCGGCGTACGAGTAACCCAGCACCAACCCTAGGCTGTGGAACTCGGGCCGCTTGGCCAACTGGACCGCCGGGCCGTCGGGCGGCAGGTCCCCGGCCAGGCTGCGCATGTTGGCCTCCGCGCTCGCCACCGTCTGTTCGACGACGCCCCGCCGCTCGGGTTCGTAGCTGTCCAGCAGCTCAGGTGACGCCCAGCCCTGCTCGACCGCGGCGATCTTCCACCCGATGTTGACCGCATCGCCGACACAGGTGTTGAAACCGTGGCCGCCCCACGGCGGGTTCAGGTGCGCACTCTCGCCGACCAGGAACACCCGGCGGTCGCGGAACCGGTCCGCGATCATCATGTGGGCCGTCCATGGGTCGGACGCCACCAGCTCGTGCGGTACCGGGCCGCCGAGCAGGGCGGTGATCAGCTCGGACGCGTGCGCCGCCCCGTACGCCGCCTCGATGCCCGGGATGACCGCCCACCAGGTGCCTGCCAGGTCGAGCCGACCCACCAACCCGGAGGTGGCGCCGAGTACCCAGTACTGCACAGCCGGTCCCAGCTGGGTGTCGAATGAGGGCGCCCGGAAGACGACGTTGAAGTTGGGCCGAGGATCCGACCGCCCCACGTATCGGGCGCCGATCTGGTCTCGGGTCACGCCGACGGCGCCGTCACACCCCAACACGTAGCGGGCCCGGATGTCGTAGCGGGCACCGCCTCGGCCGCGGACGCCCACGGTGACACCGTCATCGTCCTGGATGAGCGTGCTGGCGGCGTGACCGAGTCGCAGCTCGACCCCGGGCAGGCGCTCGATGTGAGCCCGCAGGACGTCCTCCACCACTGGCTGCGGTACCTGTTGGCCGGCTTCCGCGAATCGATCGTCCCGCGTGGTGGTCAGGCCGAACGCGTTGTCGAAGTCGGTGATCCGACGGCCTGACAGGGATTCGCAGAAGGTGACCCGCTGCGACCAGGCCACCGGCAGCGGCGCGGCGGCCCGCAAGGCATCCGCGACACCCCACCGTCGCAGGTGTTCCATCGTCCGCACACTCGTCGTCTTGGCCCGTGGGCGCAGGTGTGACACCTCGGCCCGGGGCTCGAGGACGACACACTCGACGCCGCGCAGGCCCAGTTCGGCGGCGGCGGCGAGCCCCGCGGGCCCGCCGCCGACCACGAGCACTGCCGTGGTCTCCACGCGGTCCGGACCGTCAGCGCTCACCCGACCATCGTCAGCCGACCACCTGGTACCGCGCGCTGGGAATGCCAATGATTGGCACGGCGCTATTCCGCGCTAGTCGATCCGCATGGCGCGGGAGATGGAGCGGCAGACGGCGGTCACCGCAGGGGTTAACACGACCGGGTCGACGTCGGCCGACGGGGTGACCACCGACAGCGCCGCGATGACTTCGTTGCTGCGGCCGAGGATCGGTGCCGCGACGGAGGTCATGGGTGAGGGGGTCGGCCGGCGGGCCACCGCGACGCCGGCCCGGCGTGTTGCCGCCAATGTCGCCCGTAACTCCGTTGTGGACAGGCGCCGGTTCTCGGGAACGAGGGTCAGGTCGCCGGCTAGCACCTGGTCCTGGACCTCCGACGGTGCGTTGGCCAACAGGCACAGTCCGACTCCGGTGGCATGCAGCGGCATTCGGCCGCCGACCCGGTACAGCACTTTGGCAGCGCCGCGCGCGGAGAGTCGCTCCACCAAAACGGCCTCGATGCCGTCGCGGACCGCCAACAGGACGTGCTGCCGGGTCGCCACATGCAGGTCCTCCATGAAGGGCAGCGCGGTCTGGCGCAGCCCGTGGCCCCGCGGCGCGAGGGAGGCGATCTCCAGCAGGCGGAGGCCGATGACGAATTCTGCGTCGTCAGGTCGCTCCAGGGCGCCGCACTCGACGAGCTGGCGCGCGATCCGCAGGGCGCTGCTCTTCGGAACGTCGGCCCGTGTGCTCATCGCGGTCAACGACAGCGACCGGTCCCCGGGCCCGAACGCGGCGAGTAAGCGGAAAGCACGATCCAGCAGCGGCTCGCCCGTGGGGGGCTTGCGGCCTCGAACGGCTGCGCCCATGTTCCCGTCTTCCTCCCTTTTCAGGTGATTGTGCCAGTGATTGGAACATCGCTGTTGCCCGTCGGACACACGAGAGACCCTGAGTCCCCTGATCCAACGCCGATCGAAGGGATTCGTCTGATTACCGAGCCGCTCAATCTCAACGCGGGCGCCGGCCAAGTGACCGGATTCCTCGCCCGGGGCGAGGTCGGACGATCGCTCCTCGTCTGCATTCCCGGCGGTAGCTACAACGCCCGCTACTTCGATGTGCCGGGGCACTCCTTTGTCCGAGCAGCAACCGAGCGAGGCTTCTCCGTCGCGACTCTGAACCGCCCTGGCTACGAGGACAGCACCCCGCTGGCCTGCCCGACCTTCGCTGGGAACGCCGAAGCGCTCATCGCCGCCATCGACGACCTGTGGTCAGACACCAAGGACGAGTGCACCGGGGTGGTGCTGGTCGGTCACTCGATGGGTGGGGCGATCGCGATGCATATCGCCAGCCGGCCGCGGCCCTGGCCGCTGCTCGGCCTCGCGATCTCCGCCATCCACTACGACGCTCCAGAGGCCGTGACCCAGGCCTGGAACGCCATGCCAGCCGACATCTCGATCGAGTTCACCGACGAGCAGCGGGTCCAGTTCATGTACGGACCACCCGAGACCTATGACCGCTCGGTGCTCAGCGCCGCCGGGCCCGCGTTGTCGCCGATCCCGGTCGCCGAACTGCTGGAGGTCGTCGGCGGCTGGATCCGCGACTTCCCGACTGTTGCCGCTTCGATCGATGTGGCCGTCCACTATGGACTTTCGGAGCACGAACAGCTCTGGATATCCAGTCCGGTCGGGGTCGACTCATTCGCCGCTTCGCTCACCGGCGCGCCGAGCGTGTCCGCGCATCACGTACCTGGAGTCGGTCACAACATCGACCACCACCACGCCGGTGGCCAGTATCGGCGAGACGTACTGGACTGGGCCCAGACTCTGCCCGTACGAGCGGACCACAGCTGACGTCCAAAAATCCAAAGACCATCGGGACGACCCGCTAACGCAGAGTCAACTAGAACTATTGGAGCGACCAAGGGATGCAGGCACGGTGGTGCTAAGCGGTCGCGAGACCCCGGTGTTAGCGTCGTGTTCGCGGATGATGTCAAGTGCGCGTGGGTGGCCCTCGGCTATGGCGCCGACGAGATCGGCGTGCAGTTGGTAGCGCTGCTTGATGAACTCTGGCAGCGATTCGCCTTCGACTGGGAGCACAGCGAGCATGTGCGATTCGATGATTTCAAGCAAGCTCATATACAGCGAGCGCAGGATGGCGCTCGGGGTGATTTCGGCTATGCGGGCATGTAGAGCCCAGTTAGCCCGCAGAAATGCGATCGCGTCCTCCTGGTCGGCGGCAGCCTTCATCTGCTCGAGGATCGCGTTTAAGGCGGCGATGTCGCTTCTGCTGGCGTGTTGCAGAGAGTCTTGGACCAAAAGAGGTTCAAGGGCTTCGCGTAGACGGATCGAGTCGGCCACCGAAGCCGCATCCTCGTCAAGGGCCAGCACCGAGTTTCCCAGACGCACCATCGGTGATTGCCGGCTCGCGAAAACGCCGCCGCCGGGGCCGGACCGTACGGTGATCATGCCGCGCAACTGGGTCACCCGCAGCGCCTCGTTGAAGCTTCCAACCGACACCCCGCACAGCGTCCGCAGCTCCTCCTTGGTACCCAGGCGCTCGCCGGACTCTGCGGCGGCCGCCATCGTGGCGAGTTGTTCAGCCGCTGATTGCGCTCGGCTCCGGTGGCGGTCGGCCGTCGGTGGGTCCCAGCCGGCGCGTTGGAGAGCCGGGGGGTCGGTTGTCATTTTGCCCTCGATCCGATCGGTGCTCGCCTGCTGTTGTGGGGATTCAGCCGGCCGGCGCCAGCATCTGTTTCCACCCGTCGTCGCCGGTGTTGCTTGAGTTCTCGACCGTGTAGGTAACACCGTCGGGCTCCGTCAGCTCGCCGCTCCGGGGACTGTATATCGACATGGCAGGCTCCGCCGGCGTGTAGACGCACGGGTTGGGCTGCTGGCCGTTGCACTCGACGCTACCTGATCTGGGACGTTGCATTGGATCGCTGACCGGTGGGGGCGTCCCGGGCACCTTATCGGCTGGCAGTGGGTTGCGGCCGTTGTTGACCGTCGGCGCCGGGATGACCAACCCCGGTGTTACCGGCTGATCGCAGCGTGCACCCGGCGCGGGACAGTTGCGGATCTGGTTTGGGTCGCCGTACCACGGGTTGGTGCCCAACGGAATGTACGGCTTATTGCTGCGGCACTCGCGCGATGTCGCGGCGCGCTTGCCTGGAACGTCGGCGCAGGGGTAATTGCGGGCACCCCGCACGGCGCTCGGGGCGTCCTGGGGAACCTTGCAGTATGTCCCGGATGGCAGCGGCACCGTAGTGGTGTCGGCGGGGGACCGCCATTCCGATGCCGGCAAGAAGCCGGTCAGACACGGCGGCGGCTGGTTGATCGCCAACGCGATGTCTAGCACAAACGAGCCCGGGTAGGTCGTGTAATTGGTACGCGCGACGGCGACGAGCTGCGGCAATTCCACCAGCAGCTGCTCGGCGTTTTTGTGGTAGCGCTTGAGCATGTCGGCCAAGATCGCCAGATTCGCCAGCATCTGGGGCAGTGACTCGCGCACGTCGCCAAACACTGCGGTGATCTGGTCGAGGGTCGGTGCCGCGGTGGACACCACGCTTTTCAGTGTTTGGTCTTTTTCGGCAGTTTGGGCGGCCAGGCTGTTCAGATTGCGGGCCCAGCGCTCGATGGAGTCACTTGAGTTGACTTGGCTGTCCAGGAGTGGTGCGGAGTTGGCGATGATGTCGTTGACATCAGTGGTGTTGGTTTTGAAGTCACCGACGAGCGCCTGGGTGGAGTCGACCAGCCGTTGCAGCGCCGGCCCCAGCCCGCCTACCGCTTGGGCGGTCTCGTCGAGCAGCGAGGAGATCTTGTGTTTGGGCAGCACCGCCAGCGCGCGGTTGGCGGCGTCCAGCGTCGGTCCGATCGGACTGGGCACGGTGACCTTGGTAATGGTCTGCCCGGGTGAGAGGAATTTGCCTGGACTGCCGGTCGACACCAGATCCAGATATTGTTCGCCGACCCCTGACACCGAATGCACGTTGGCCGAGGCGTCGACCGGGATTTTGTAGCGGTTGTCGATACTCAAGGTCGCCAGCACACCCTGTCGGGTTGGCGCGACGTTGGTCACTTTGCCGATGGTGATACCGCGGTAGGTCACGCTGGATGTCCGGTATAGACCGCCCGAGTTGGGCAGGTCGGCCTTCAGCGTGTACTGGCCGATACCGACCATGGCCGGAATGCGCAGGTAGTACCAGCCCAGCACTACTACCGCGATCAACGCCAGCGCCGTGAACAGGATCAGCTGGTTGCGAATAAGGCGGGTCATCATCGTTATTCACCCCGCTCCACCGGCACGTCAGCCGGGTTGGGGGTGAACCGCACATCGGGAACCATCGTGCTCGGATCGCGACCCCAGGATTGTTCCAGCGCACGCAGGGCACCCGAGAAGCCCGTCCCCGTCAGGAGTGCGTTGTCCACCGCGCTCAACGTCAGGTCGAATATCACCGAGACGTTGAAATAATCGCCGCGCTGAACCTTCGGGATGCTGTCGATCGGGAGGGGAAACGTCACGGCGTACGACAGCGCGCCTACTGAATAGGGTGCCGCACGGGCGAGCTGTTTGAATGGTCGCTGCAACAGCCGCAGGTCCTGGGTCAGGTCGGCACGCAGGGCCGACAGCGTCTTGTCGGCGACATCGCTGAATCGGCCGGCCGCGTCGATCGCGTTGATGAACAGATCGCGTTGATCGGCGAAGTACTTGATCAGCGGGGGCAACTCGGTGAGCACCCGGTCCAGGACATCGGACTGGCGGGCCACATAGGTCAACAGCCGGTCGGTGGAATCGATGGCGCGGGTGATGTCGTCGCGTTGTTGGTTGAGCTGGGCGGTGAAGGTGTCCAGCTTGCGCAGGAAGGCGTGGATCTGGTCGGCTCGCCCGGTCACGATGTTGTCGACCTCGTTTGCGATGACTTCGAGGTTGGGGATGCCGCCGCCGCGCAGCACCATGGCGAGGCTGGCGAGTGTTTGCTCGGCGGTGGGATGGGCCGACGAGTTCTGTAGTGGGATGGTGTCGCCGTTGGTCAGCAGCTGCGGCGACGGGCTGGGTGGCGCTTCCAGCTCCACATGTTGCGAACCCAACAGGCTGGTCTGTCCGACCTTGGCGGTGGCGTTCTTCGGCAGCGCGACGCCCTTCTGTAGTTTCAGCGTCAGCGTGGCGACCCAGTTTTTGATGGTGATGGCGCGCACCGTGCCGACGGGGATGTCGGCCACCATCACCTTGCTGTTGACGGTGAGGGCCAATGTGTCGGGCATCTGCACATAGACGGTGTAGGCGCCGGCGCCAAGGCCGCCGGGTAGCGGCACGTTGGCAATACCGCGCCAGTTGCCGCACGACGTCAGTATCGCCGCGGCGGTCAGCAATGCCGCGCCGCGGCTGACCCTTCGGTGCGCGCTCACTGGCCCGGTCCGCTCGCCGCGGGCGCGTCGGCGCCCAGCGGGGCTTGCCCCGGCGGAGCCGGGGACGGCGGCGGTTGCGGGTACCAGGGCGGCGGCAAGGGGTTGTTTTGGTCGTAGGCATTCGGCGGTCCGAGCATGTTCTGCCCGAGGGGTGGGGGTTGGATGTTGGGCCCACCCATGAGCTCGGCCATGGACTCCGGTGTCAACAGACGCTGCGTGGCCGGCTGTACCTTGACCCCTTGCATCCCGGGTGCCGCAATCCAGCCCGGCTGGTTATTGCGGTGCGAGAACGGTGTGTCCGGGGAGAAGATGCCCGGCACCGTGGTGTCTTTGAATCCCGGCGGCGGCTGCAGCCGCGGCTCGGAGTAGGCGACCTCCTTGGGCAAGGTGGCGGCCAAGTTGAACGGGTTCAAGCCGAACGGCAGGTAGTTGAACTTGATCGCGTCCAGAACGGGGGCCAGGTACTGGGCGCACAGTTCGGCGGACTCTTGATAGCCGAGCCGGCTACCGGCCTGAATCGAGCTGCAGAGGAACTCCGTCGGGTTGGCGAAGTTGGGGATGGAGGGGACCGCCGTGAACCCGCCGTGGGCCGGCTCATAGGTTGCGAGGCTGTTTGCGCCCAATTGCGGCAGCACATGCAGTGTCGTCTCCAACCCGTCACGCGGGTCTGGTTGCACGAGCGCGGTGGTCACCTCGGAGAGGGTATTGATGTCGTGGGCCAGCGCGTCGTGGTTCGTGGTGAGGAACGGACCCGCGGTGGCGAGCAGATCATCCGTTTTCTGGGTTGCATCGGCGAGTGCCTGGTCGGAACTGGTCAAGCTATCGGTGAACTGCGCCAAGTTTTGGTTCAGCGCGGCGAATTGCTGGTCGTCGCCGTGCAGGGCGTTGACGAACAGCGCCAGGCTGCGCACCACCGCGAACAAGTCGCCGCGGCCCTCGTTTAGCACGGTCAACGCGGTTGACAGGCTGTTCAGTGTGGTGTTGACCTGCTTGCCCTTATCGGCCAGCCCGTCGGCCAATGATTCGATGACCTCGCCGAATGGGCCTTTGGGCTGCTCCTTGGTGGGGCCCAGCTTGGAGACGATATTGGTGATGCTGTTGCGCAGGTCGTCCCACTCCACCGGCACCTGGGTGCGCTCGATCGGGATCACCGCGTGATCGGCCAGTACCGACCCACCCCTATAGGGCGGCTCTAACTGGATGACCCGTGAGGCCACCAGGTTGGGGTTCAGGACCACCGCCGCCGCGTTGGCGGGCACCTTGTACTTGTTGGCGTAATGGAAGGTGACCTTCATCTTGTCGCCGGCGGGTTCGATCTTGTCGATCGCGCCTACCCGCGCACCCATGATTTGGACCTTGTCCCCCGGGTAGAGGGCGTTGGCCTCCGGGAAGTAGGCCACGACGGTGTTGTTGGTTAGGTTCTGGTAAAGATGCCAGCCGGCAAATGCCCCCGCGGCCGCAAGCACCACGGCCAGCGTTGCGGCGATCAGGGCGGCGCGGGAAACCCTCGGCCGCCGGAGCTTGCTGATATCGAAGACGATGCTCACTGGCTAACTACCTCCGGTCCCGCCTGGGACGGCGCCCGGGGGCGGCAGCTGGGGCCCTGGTCCTGGTGGTGCCGGCGGTCCTGGGGGCAACCCCGGTGCGAACGTCGATGGCGGCGGGGTCGGACCGGCCGGTCCCAACGGCTCGGTACGCGCGCCCGGTGGGGCGTTGGGCGGCTGCGGCACCGGTGTGCCCGGAACATCGGGGGCCGGTTTTCCGGGCCGTCCGGCGATCGGGATCCCCGGCGTCGGTGGCAGACCGTTGGGGTTGGGCGGCGATGTCTGGACGTCGACTGGCGCCGGGAACCCGCCCGGCAACGGCCCGAAGGGGCCTCGGTTTTGATCGACACCCGCACACGGCAGCGGGTTGCCCGGCCGCGACAGCAGCTGCGGTGGCGGGGCGTAGGAGCAGGGCGATCCCGGCGCCACGGCCGGCCCCGGGTGATCGGGAGTGCCCTCCAGCACCGGCGGTGCCGGAGGCGGTGCACCGTTGGGGAACCGGGTGCCGTTGGGGTCAGGAAACCGGAACGCCGGCAAACCCGCACCGCGCCAAAACTCTTCGGGATCAATTCCGCGCTTCTTGAACGCCGCGTCCACCCACGGCTGCAATATCCAGTACGGCAATAGGTTGGTTATCATGCCGTTTAAGAACGGACCGGAAGCATTCGTTTCACTGAGCGCCGGCGCGAACTTGCCGATTGTGATCAGCACGGAGGCCAGGTCGTTTTTGTGCTTGGCCAGGATGTCGCTGATGATGCGCAACTGTTCGAGCACGTGGTTGAGGTTGGGGTTGTCGTTGATCAGCCCCTGCACCTGAGTGGAGAATGAACTGATTCGTTGCAGCAGTAGCGAAATCGCCCGCCCGCGTTCGTTGACCGCTGCCAGCAGTGTGTTGGCGTGGACCAGCAGCGTGTCGATCTGTTCGCCGCGGTCACCGAGGATGTCTGCCAGCTGGTGGGCCTGGGCGAGCAGATGCTTGACCTGGTCGTTGCGGTTGCCGATGGTGTCGGAGAATTTAGCGACGCCGTCGAGGGCGGCGCTGAGGTGTGGGTAGGTCTGGTCGACGGTCTGGGCCAACACATGCAGCGACCGCTTGACGGTGTCGATGTCCCAGCCGGAGGCGGCCTTGGTGACATCGAAGAATGCGTCGTAAATCTGGTACGGGGTCGTGCTTTGCCCCAACGGCAGGGTCGCGCCCGGACGCAGCGTCTGGGTGCCCCGCGGCTCGACCTCAAGGACTTTTTTGCCCAGGATGGTGTCGGTGCGGATCGCCAGCCGGGTCTCGGTGCCGATGGGGTTGCGCCCGGTCGTGAACTTTATTTTGATGTGGTCGCCGTCGATCGTGATTCCCTGGATGTTGCCGACATCCATGCCGGCGATGCGTACCGTGTTGTTCTTGTTCAGTCCGCCGGTGTCGGTGAACTGCGCGTAGTAGCTGGGCTGGGCGAATAACACCGGCACACTGGTGAAGCTTTGGCCCACAAGGATGACGAGCAGCGCCACGGCGATGGCCATCAGCCCGATCCGGCGCCGGTTGGCAGGTTCTAGCGCCCTCATTGCGGCGTGCACCTACCCGTGGGCTGCGCCCACACCTTGACCGTGCGAACCGGGCCACCGCGTTGCAGACCGTTGAGCTCGAGCGTGAGATCGCACAGATATAAGTTGACGAAGTTCCCGTAGGTGCCGCCGCTACGCCCCTCGGTGATCAACGCGGCGGGCAGTTTCGTCAATATGTCATCGACCCGGTCACGCTGATCGACGAGCGGTGGCTGAATGACGTCGAAGTAGTTCACCGTGGTGTGCAGCGACGCGCGGTTGTCAGCCAGCAGGTCGGCCACCGTCCCGACGCCGTTGCTGATGTGCGCGATATCGGCGGCCAAGGGGTCGGCGTGGTTTTTCAGTCCGGTGATCAGTTTCTCGAAGTTGTCGACGGTTTGGTCGAACTGCTGTCGATGCCTGACCGCGGTGTCCAGCACGATGTTGAGGTTCTTGATCACTTCGCCGATCGCCTGGTCACGCTGGGCGATAGCCGAAGTCAGCTGTGCGGTCTGATCCAGGATGTCGTTGATGGTGCCGCCTTGGCCCTGAAACACCGTGATGATGGCCGAGGCGATGGTGTTGACCTTCTCCGGGTCCAGCGACCGAAACAGGGGCTTGAAACCGCCGATCAGCGCGTCGAGATCCAGCGCCGGGGCGGTACGCGAGGCCGGGATGAATCCACCCGGCGGCAAGATCCTCTCGGCACCCTCGCCCACCCCGCGTGTGAGCTCCACATAGCGGCCGCCGACCAAGTCCGCGTAGCGGATCTGCGCCGTCGTCGACTGATACAACGGCAGCGAGCGGTCGACGTCGAAATCCACCCGCACCCGATGACCGCCGTCAACCAAGTTCAACTTTTCGACTTTGCCGATCTCGACCCCCGAGGCGCGGACGAACTGACCTTCGCGCAGCCCGCTGATATTGCTGAACTCCGCCGAATAGCTGTAGGTCCGATCGAACCGTATTTGACCGAACACCACGACGATCAGCGCGGTGCCCAGCAGCAGTACCACCGAGGCGATGCCGAACCTGATCGCGGTGCCAGTGATTCTCATGGATTGATCGTGTTCTCCCCTAGTTGACGGCCCCACACATATTCGACGGCCAAGGGTGAGCCGGTATCGATGTGGTTGTAAGGCGCCAGGCTGTTACCGGTGTCCATCACCAAATACGGCGTCGGCCACAATTCACGAGTGGTGGGCTGCCAGCAGCCCGGCGCACCACCGGGGCCGCCGTGGGCGTTTGTCCGCGGCAGATTATCCGGGTAGACATAGGGATTCGGCGCCCCGCCGACCAGTCCGCCGAGCCCCTGCGGGCCTAGCAGGAGGGGTATGCCCGTCGCGAGGTTCCCCATGAGTCCTGCCGCTGAGAGCAGCCGGCCCTTGTCGATCGACGAGTATCCATTGCCGCCTTGTGCTACCTCCGCTAGCGGTGCGGTGTCGTGGAAGTCGCGGATGGTGCAGAAGATTTCAGGGCTGTAGGTGTCGAGCAGCTGGGCGGTGGGCACCAGATCGGCGGCGCCGCGCACCAGGTAAGGCGCACTGCGCTCGAAGATGTCGGCACCGGTATTGCTGAACCCGACCGCTGCCAGCAGCGCGGCATCAATATCCTTTTGCTGGGCGGTGAGTGTGCGCACCGTGGTGACCGCATTGTTAAGGGAGGCGAACAGATCCGGCGCCGCGTTGGCGTAGGTGTCCCCAAGATCGGCCAACCGCGCAATGTCGTGGCGGATCTGCGGCATTAGGGGGTTGACGTCATCGAGGATGGCGTTGCCGTTGACGATCGACTCCCCGAACTTGGCGCCCAAGCCGGTCAACGCCTCGGCTGCCGCGCTCAGTGTCAGGTTGAGCTTGACCGGATCCACCTGCTCAGTGATCGAGGTCAGCGTTTGGAATATCGTATTGAATTCGGTGGTCACCGACCTGGCATCGATGACGTCATGGCTGGTGATGTGTTGCGGCGACGGGTATTTCGGCGAGATCAGCGACACATACTTGGTTCCGAACACCGTGGTCGCCACGATATCGACGTCGGCGTTGGCCGGAATGAGCTCGATGTACTTTCGATAAATATCCAAGGTGAATTTGGCCGCCGGCTGGCCGTCGCGTGTGGTCTCGGAGATGTTGGCCACCCGACCGATCTGCACCCCGTTAAAGGTGACCTTCGACCCCGCATCCATCACCAGCCCCGCCCGCGACGACAACATCGTCAATTTCGTTTTCGGCGTGAGGTCCCCGTAGAACTGCAAATACACCAACGCCAGCACCAGCGCCGAAACGACCAGCAACGCCAGACCCGCCGGCTTGTTACGCGGGGCGCGTGGCTTCTTCTCCTTGAGCGGCGCCATGGTTGCTAGACCGTGAGGTTGAAGTTCGGGCTGACACCGTAGAGCGCCAACGTGGCCAACAGGATCACGACCTGCACCGAGACCAGCGAGAAACGCATCGACCGGCCGACAGCTTCGCCGACGCCGACCGGGCCGCCGCTCGCGTTGTACCCGTAGTAGCAGTGCGTGATCAGCACGGCCGCCGCGATGATGATGACCTCCGCGATCGACCAGAAGACGTCTTCAGGGCGCAGGAACGCCCGAAAGTAGTGCTCGTAGGTGCCGCTGGGCTGCCCATACATCACCGTCGTAACGCCCCGGGTTGCCAGAAACGACATGATCATCGCCAGCGCATAGAGCGGGACGATCACCACCAGCCCGGCCGCGATCCGGGTGGATGCGAGGTATGCGATCGACTTGATGCCCATCACCTCCAAGGCGTCGATCTCCTCGCTGATCCGCATGGCGCCTAGCTCGGCGGTGGCGCCGGCGCCGACGGTGGCCGCCAACGCGATACCGGTAACGACCGGGGCGCCGATGCGCACGTTGATCAGGGCGGCGAAGAATCCGATGAACGCTTCGACGCCGATATTGCCCAGCGACGCGAAACCCTGGATGGCGATCAGCGCGCCCCCGGACAGCGTGACGAAACCGACGATCGCCACGGTGCCGCCGACGACGGCCATCGCCCCGGTGCCCATCCCGATCTGGGCAATCAACCTGATCGTCTCCCCACGGTAGCGCCGCAGCGCCCATCCGATCTGACCGACCGCGGTCACCGTAAACCTGGCCAGCTGGCCCATCTCGTCAAGACGCCGGGCCGGGGCGCCGCCATAACGGACGAGGTTGGCGGCTGTCCGCGGGTAGCGGGCGCGCAGGGCCACGGCGGTCGACATGTCAGTTCCTCGTCCCGAACCGCACCCCGATGCTGGTCAGCACGACGTTGACCGCGAACAGTGCGATCATGCACAGCACCAGAGTTTCGTTGACAGCGATGCCGACGCCCTTGGGGCCGCCCCGGACGGTCAGCCCGCGGTAGCAGCCCACGAGCCCGGCGATGAGTCCGAACGTCGCGGCTTTGACCACCGAGACGACCACCTCGGGCAGGCCGGTGATCAAGGTCAGCGTTGAGACGTAGGCGCCGGCGGAGATGTGCTGGATGTAGACACCAAACAGGTAACCGCCGACCAGGGCGATGATGATGACGGTGCCGTTGAGCAGCAACGCGACGAAGGTCGAGGCGACGACCCGGGGTACCACCAGCCGGTAGATGGGGTCGATGCCGAGCACCTCCATGGCGTCGATCTCTTCGTGAATGGTGCGCGCGCCCAAGTCGGCGCAGATGGCCGTCGATCCCGCACCGGCCACCACCAGCACCGTGACTAGCGGGCCCAGCTGGGTCACCGCGCCCAGTGCAGCGCCCGCGCCCGAGATGTCGGCCGCGCCGAACTCGGTGAGCAGCATATTCAGCGTGAAGATGATTAGTACCGTCAGCGGTATCGAGACCGCCACGGTTGGCACGAACGCGACCCGCATCATGAACCAGCCCTGCAGAATGAACTCGCGCCACTGCAATGGCGTGCAGAACAGCGCCTTGCCGGTCAGCACGCACATCCGCGCGAAACCGCCGACCACCGCCAGCGCGGGCGACGCCTGATCTCGGACATACCCGGCAAGCCCGGTGGATGCTGTCACAGCGGTCCTCCCACTCCAATGCCCGGCGGGGTCAACTCACGTCGGCGCAGCCTGTCGCACGCATCCCCAATGCCCGAGCCCTAGTAGTGATCGCCATGTTGCCGTGGAGGCCGCCCTTGATGCGGTTGCGTTGGCTGGCGGCTGGCTCAAACTCGGCCCTTAGCGGAAGCCGTCGGCTCGCCCTGATCACCAGACACCCGCCCCTTCAATGTTGCGGTCACACCGGGCCCGGCGGGTCCAGACCTACGAAGTAGGTCACACCGAAAACGTAATGTCAATAATCAATTATCATGTTTAACTATCAATAACGTTAATTTGGGTCGAAATCGCCGAGTGCGGGTGACCGCGGAACACAATGGGCGACCGGGCACGCGCGTGGGCCCGACGCCGACCTCTGACGAAGCCCGCTGGACGATCTCCTGGCCCATACCACGACGCGATCTTCCGACCTTCCATGGGCTGTGATCCTGGCCGTGGCCGCCCTTGGAAGAGATCTCGAAAGGGCTAGGTGTACAGCGGCACCCGCTCGTAGCCAGGGGCCGAGTAAGTGGGGGCTGCTCTTGACGCCGTCAAGACTCGAAAGCGAATCCGCAGGTAATGACAGGTACTGACACGTACCGAGACGGAACGAACCGGCAGATCAGGACGCATATTGCCTGGTAGAGCATCGGTTTCGATTCCCGGCAGCTCCACTGAGAAGATGCTTGGTCAGAGCCACGGGCTCTGGCCAGTTCTCTTTTTTCCGCGCAGGAGTAATGCCCTTGTGCGCTTAAGAGACCTGGTTGTCGGGAGGGCATCACTCCAAAGGAAGAGCAAGATACCCTCCGTAGGGTCTATAGCCCCGGACGCTTCCATTACTAGGATGTCCTAGTAACCCACCCTATTTCTTTTCGTGTATCCGAGGGCATCCATGACCGCACAAATCCTGCACTTCATCGACGGCCAGCGCTCGGCCGGGCAATCCGGTCGCACCGCCGAGGTGTTCGACCCCAGCACCGGCCAGGTCCAGGCGCTGGTATCTATGGGCGGCAAGAGCGAGGTTGACATCGCGGTGGCTTCGGCGGCGCAGGCGCAACAAGAGTGGGCGGCGTTCAATCCGCAGCGCCGGGCCCGGGTGATGATGCGTTTTATCCAGTTGGTCAACGAGCATGTCGGCGAGCTCGCCGAGATGCTGTCGCGCGAGCACGGCAAGACGCTGCCGGACGCGCGTGGAGACGTTCAGCGCGGTGTCGACGTCATCGAGTTTTGTGTCGGCATCCCGCATCTGCTCAAGGGCGAATACAGCGAGGGCGCCGGCCCTGGTATTGACGTGTATTCGTTGCGTCAGCCGCTGGGCGTGGTGGCCGGTATCACGCCGTTCAACTTCCCGGCCATGATCCCGTTGTGGAAGGCGGGCCCGGCCCTCGCATGTGGAAACGCGTTTATCCTCAAGCCTTCTGAACGAGATCCGTCGGTACCGGTGCGCCTGGCCGAGCTGTTCATCGAGGCCGGTCTGCCACCGGGCGCATTCCAGGTCGTGCATGGCGACAAGGAGGCTGTCGACGCGATCTTGACCCATCCGGACATCGCCGCCGTCGGGTTTGTCGGTAGTTCGGATATCGCCCAGTACATCTACGCCACGGCGACGAGCACCGGCAAGCGCGCGCAGTGCTTCGGCGGAGCGAAAAACCACATGATCGTGATGCCCGACGCCGACCTGGATCAGGCCGTCGATGCGCTGATCGGCGCCGGCTACGGCAGCGCCGGGGAGCGGTGCATGGCGATCTCCGTCGCGGTGCCAGTCGGTGAGCAGACCGCACAACGTTTACGCAACAGGCTGATTGAGCGGATCAACAATCTGCGGGTCGGGCACAGCCTGGACCCCAAGGCAGACTACGGGCCGCTGGTCACCGGGGCCGCCCTTAACCGAGTTCGCGACTACATCGGTCAGGGTGTGGCTGCTGGCGCCGACCTCGTCGTCGACGGCCGCGAGCGCACCAGCGACGATCTGACGTTCGGCGAGGCCAGCCTGGAAGGCGGGTTCTTCCTCGGGCCCTCCCTGTTCGACCACGTCACCACCGACATGTCGATCTATACCGACGAGATCTTCGGCCCCGTGCTCTGCATCGTCCGGGCCCATGACTACGAAGATGCGTTGCGGCTACCGACTGAGCATGAGTACGGCAATGGGGTGGCGATCTTCACCCGCGACGGAGACACCGCGCGTGATTTCGTCTCACGGGTGCAGGTGGGCATGGTCGGGGTCAATGTGCCCATCCCAGTCCCGGTGGGCTACCACACGTTTGGCGGCTGGAAGCGTTCCGGTTTCGGTGATCTCAATCAGCACGGCCCCGCTTCGATCGAGTTCTACACCAAGGTCAAGACCGTCACGTCTCGCTGGCCATCCGGCATCAAAGACGGCGCCGAATTCGTCATCCCAACGATGAACTAGCACGTCGATGCAATGCTTCGGTCTGGACGACGACGAACGGGTGATCACCGAGACGGCGGCTGCGTTCGCCGCCAAACGCGTCGCCCCCTACGCGCTGGAATGGGATGCCACCCAGCATTTCCCGGTGGACGTACTGCGGGAGGCGGCGCAGCTCGGTATGGCGGCGATCTACTGCCGCGACGACGTGGGCGGCAGCGCCTTGCGCCGTCTCGACGGGGTCCGGATCTTCGAGCAGCTGGCCATCGCCTGCCCGACGATCGCCGCGTTCCTGTCGATCCACAACATGTGCGCTTGGATGATCGACACCTTTGGCACCGACGAACAACGCAAGGCCTGGGTGCCACGGCTGGCTTCGATGGAGGTCATTGCCAGCTACTGCCTGACCGAGCCGGGAGCCGGCTCGGACGCCGGCGCACTGCGCACCCGCGCTGTGCAGGAGGGCGGCGATTACGTCCTGGACGGCGTCAAACAGTTCATCTCCGGAGCCGGGGCCTCCGACGTGTATGTGGTGATGGCGCGCACCGGAGCCGACGGCCCGCGCGGAATATCGGCTTTCATCGTCGAAAAGGGTAGTCCGGGGCTGAGTTTCGGTGCTCACGAGGAGAAGATGGGCTGGAACGCCCAGCCAACGGCGCAAGTGGTGCTCGACGGGGTGCGGGTGCCGGCCGACGCGATGCTCGGCGGCGTGGACGGCGAGGGCGGCGGCTTCGGCATCGCGATGAACGGCCTCAACGGTGGCCGGATCAACATCGCGGGGTGCTCGTTGGGCGGAGCGCAGGCGGCGTTCGACAAAGCGGCGTCCTATCTGCTGCAGCGCGAGGCGTTCGGCAGTGTCCTGCTCGACGAGCCCACCATCAGATTCACCTTG
>Ga0209655_10000144_pt1 | contig 26210 bp, 26 predicted proteins | sample BogFormECP03_OM2_FD_188236 | JGI IMG/M metagenome (GOLD analysis project Ga0209655, IMG submission 188236) | Bog forest soil microbial communities from Calvert Island, British Columbia, Canada - ECP03_OM2 (SPAdes) (version 2) | ecosystem: Environmental > Aquatic > Freshwater > Wetlands > Bog ...
GTTCGCGCCCATATGAGCGACCAAACCATCCTGGCCGGATGGCTTCTGGGCCGCTTCGTTGAACTCGATGTCCCGCCGCCCCTGCCCGACTACGCCACCTCCGCCGGAATGCGTATCGTGGCCTGGACGGAGCTGAGCCGCGTCGCATCCACGGCCGGAAAACCCATGGCGCAATATCTGCTCCTCGGAACGCATGGACCCGAGGGCCAGCCCTGCGATTTCACTGCACTGCGCGTGTACACCTGGGGCAGGCAGAAGGAGCGTTACGAAACCGCGTTCGTTGAGAGTAATGTGTGCGGCAAATTTCCCGTTCTAAAATCGCAGACGGTCGGCCCGGAAGGCGACATCACGTTTACCTTTCTGGATTACAGCAACGGATCGCCGGATCGCCGCACCTACCAGATGCATCAGACCATCGTTCGCCTGGTGAAAGATGGCAATGTTGCGAAAGCGCGCACGCGCACCCATTAATCACCGCGTTTCATCCGCCATCATTTGCAGACGCGCCCGCCGCCGATTGCGCTAAATTTGTTAGATGGCGAATCGTTCGGCGATTTGCGGCGCAGCCCTGCTTCTCTATTTTTCCGTGGCGCTCTCCGGCTGCTCGCAAGCCACTTCCCAACCCGTGCCTCCGCCGCAGAATCCCGTGGCACCTACCTTGCACTTTATCGGCCAGTGGGGAAGCGCCGGCAACGGCCCGGGCCAATTGCAACAGCCATCGGGCATCGCCACGAATTCCCTGGGCGACGTATTCATCGTGGATTCCGGCAGCGCTTTCATTTCTAAATTTGCGCCTGAAGGGAAGCCGCTGCTCTCTTTCCAGGAAGACGGCTTGAATCATCCGCAATCGGTCGCCGTGGACCGTGGTGGCGCTCTTTACGTTACCGATCCGGTCCGCAATAGTGTTTTCATTTTTATGCCCAATAGCGATGCCTATCGCGAGCTGCGTCTGCGCACTCGTCCGCTCGCCGGAAACGTGCTCAGCGCGGCCGTCGGCGATGACGGCCTGATTCACGTGCTCGATCCGCACGCTGGTAAAATTTTCAGCTACACGCCGCGTATGCGCCTGGCGCAGACCTGGGAGCCGCGCGAAACTTTCCCCGGCACACACCCCTTCGGCCCGCTCGTCGCAGGTCCCGACAATTTTCTGTACCTCGGAACTCCCTCGGGCGGCATCATGAAGCTCACGCGCGAAGGCCAGCTGATTTCAGAGATCACTCCTGGCGCGACCGGCGCCACCTGGAATCCCGGCTCGGGTTTTGCGGTGTGGAACAATTGCGTTTTCGTCATGGATTCCGATGGGCGTAGGTTGCACATCGCCGGCACCGCCGATGGGGCCGGAAAAGCGGACATAGATCTGGCTCCGGAACTCGGCCAAGCCTCGCGCAAAGCTCCGGCCTTGGCCGTCAGCCCCCATGGAGAATTGCTGGTCCTCGACGCGCCGGAATCGCGCGTCCTGCGCTACCGCATCACCTTCTGACATTCCCCCTTCACGCGCTATGATTGCTGGTCTGAAATAGCGAGGTGTTTTCCATGGCCCTATTGCTTTCTGAAGCGGACGTGCAGCAAATCCTGACCATGCCCATGGCGCTCGCAGCGGTGGAAGATTCGTTTCGCCGCCTCGCCGATGGCACCGCGCTGCTGCATTCCCGCCAGCGCCTGCACATTCCCGGCAAAAGCTATCTTCATTACATGGCCGCGGCCGATGGCACCGGCAATTACATGGGCATGAAGATTTACACCAGCGCGCGCGTGGGATTGCGTTTCCTGGTCCCGCTGTTCCAGGTGGATTCCGGCGAGCTGCTGGCGCTGATAGAAGCAGATTATCTTGGGCAAATCCGCACGGGCGCGGCCAGCGGCTTGGCCACTAAGCTGCTCGCGCGCGCTGACGCCAGCAAAATCGGAATCATCGGCACCGGATTGCAATCGCGTACGCAGCTGCACGCCCTCGCGCTGGTGCGCACCATCACCGGCGTTCGCGCCTTTAGCCGCACTCCAGAACATCGCGAACGATTCGCAAAGGAAATGACCGCGCAGCTCGGCTTCGCGGTGGTAGCGGTGGCCTCCGCGCAAGAAGCAGTTCGCGGCGCCGATATCGTGGTCACTTCCACCACCTCCACCGAGCCGGTCCTGGATGGCAGCTGGCTCACCCCCGGAATGCACATCAATGCCATCGGCGCCAATTTCCCGCAAAAGCACGAGCTCGACGGCACAGCTGTCCGCCGCTGCGACATCATCGTCGCCGATTCCCGCGAGCAATCGAAAATCGAGGCAGGCGACCTGATTCAAATGTATGGTGACGACAAGCGGCGCTGGGACAACGTTAGCGAACTATCCGAAATCATCGCCGGAAAAGCTCCCGGGCGCAGCAGTCCCGAACAGATCACGCTGTTCAAGTCCAATGGCATCGCGATCGAGGACATCGTGGTTGCAGGCTGGATTTACGAAATAGCTCGAGAACGAGGAATGGGACGGCAAGTACCGCTGTGGGAAAAAGATGCCAGGTCAGCAGAAGCGCGGGGCGTCTAAGCCCGCGGCCCGGTGCGCAGTTTGTTCAAATGTTTGAAAAGCGCATCGCGCAGGCGCACGCGCGTATCTTCCGGCAAAGGCGCGGGCTCCGAATTGCAGAAGATCTGAATGGTTTGCCTGGTCGTGTCCACCACGACCCGGCAATCCTCGCAATTTTCTAAATGTTTTTCGATCGACGATTTCAGCGATGGCTCCATCGCTTCTTCGAGGTAGTTCGAAATCTCCTTCACGATGCTCTTGCAATTCACGAATTCTCACCTTGTCTAAAATAACGGTTCAGTTTCTGGCGCAGCTTCAAGCGCGCGCGCAGCAGCCGGGACTTCACTGCCGGAATCGAGAGTCCTAGCGCTTCCGCCGTCTCCTCGGTTGACAATTCTTCGATGTCGCGAAGTTGAAAAACGATTCGGAAAGGAGGCTCAAGTTCCGCAATTGTGCTGGTCAAAATTTGTCCCAGCTCGGCCTGTTTGTAGCGCTCCTCGGGCGAAGGACCCCAGTCCTCCACCTCGCGCGGCATCGTATCCTCGCCCGTGTCCACTTCTTCGTCTAGAGACACCTGGTTCGGGCGGCGCTTACGCAGCTTCATCAGCGCCTGGTTCACGGCAATCCGCACCAACCATGTGTAGAACCGCGAATTCCCCTGGAACTCGCTCAGATGCTGGTAGGACTTCAGGAAGGCTTCCTGCATCACGTCTTCGGCGTCTTCTTTGTTCTGCGTGATGTTTTGGGCCAGGCGGAAGATTTTGCGCTCGTAGCGGCCTACCAGCGTCTCGAATGCGTCAATGTCGCCGGACTTGGCCGCGGCTACCAGCACGCCTTCGTCGTCCTTCACCACCTGCGAGGGCAGCGGTGTGCGCGGTTGCAACGGATTCAATTTCGAAGCGCTCATATAAGTTCCATATCAGAGTAGCATGAATCGCCCCTGTGTCGCCCGCGCGCCGCGCCCTATGTCGGCCAAATCCCCAAATTTCAAGCATTTAGCCTTGCGAAAATCTACTTGCCTCCGCCCAAATACTCATTCCACGGGGTCCCAAGCCAAGCAACACTCGCCGCACTATGCTTGCGGATTGGGTAAGGGCTGGCGGATAATCGCTCCATTAAGTTACCTAGCGGCAAGGCGCGGGCGGCGATTCAAAGGGACTGAATGCGTACACTGCCGGACTATCTTCGCAAGGGCATGAAAATGATTCTTGTCGGCGCCAATCCTGGCGACCGTTCCGCGCGTGTCGGCCACTACTATGCTGGCCGCGGCAATCAATTCTGGCCGATCATGTATGAATCCGGCGTGATCCCCGAGCCGCTCAGTTACGAAGACGATCGCCGCATTCTGGAATTCGGCATCGGCATGACCGACCTGGTAAAGCGCCCTACCCGCGGTGTGGAAGAAATCGAGCGGCAGGAATTCGCGGAAGGTCGCGTTCTGCTCGCGCAAAAGCTCGAAGATCTGAAGCCGCGCGTCGTGGCCTTCAACGGCAAAATGGTGTACGAAAAATTCACCGGACGCGCCTGCAAGCTCGGCCTGCAAAAAGAAAAGCTCTATGGCGCGCAGGTTTTCGTGCTGCCCTCCACCAGCGGCCTGAACGCCGGCACCGAGCGCGGCGTGAAAACCCGTTATTTCAAGAAACTTGCGGCGCTGCTAAAGGCTCTAAAGGATTAGGGAGACCGCAAAGTATGGCTACCATCTCACAGCCCACCGCTGCTCCGCTCGTAATCGAAGAACGCGCGGGAGCAGTTACCATCATTCGTCTGAACCGCCCGGACAAGCTAAACGCGTTGAACCTGCAGCTCGGCCACGAATTGGTGCACGCGTTGCTGCGCGCGCAAAACGACAGGGCCGTCCACTGCGTTGTTCTCACCGGAGCAGGCCGCGCCTTCTGCGCCGGCGGAGACCTGGAACTGCTGCGTGAAGCGCGCCAACGCAAAGCCACGGACGAAGTGGAGGCTCTGGTGACTGCGGGCAAAGAGATCTCCATCGCTATCGCCACCATGCCGAAAGTTGTGATTGCTTCGGTGAATGGCCCCGCTGCCGGAGGCGGCATGAACCTCGCCCTCGCGGCCGATATTCGCATTGCTTCCGACCAGGCGCGTTTCGCGGAATCCTTCGCGCAAATCGGTCTGTTCCCCGATTTCGGCGGTACATACTTCTTGCCGCGCATCGTAGGCCCCACGCGCGCGGCCGAATTGTTCTACACCGGCGAGATGCTTTCCGCCGAAGACGCTTTGCGCCTGGGCATCGTCAGTCGCGTGGTTCCCGCGGATCAGCTGGAAGCCGAAACCAAGAAGCTCGCGGAAAGCATTGCCACCGGAGCGGGACTCGCGCAGCGTGATGTAAAACATCGTATGATTGAGGAAAACCGCAAGGAACTCGAAGCTGCGCTTGACGAAGAGATCCGCCTGCAGCGGCATTGCTTCGAGTCGCATGATTGTCTGGAAGGCCTGAACGCATTCTTCGAGAAACGCAAACCCAATTTTCAAGGGCACTGACGCTGGCATTGACGTTTAGATTGACTGACCGACTGGCTGGTGATTTTCCGCGGCGCGTTCGGCGCGGCCGCACCAGTGTAAATTCCACAGAGCGCCACAAACGGATTCCGAGGATCGGGCTGCCATTCGTAAGAAATCGACTGAGCCAAATTCTGGCGGCAGGCGGCTCCTGCTAAAAATGAACAGGGCGCAATCTTAATGGCTCGTTCCGAAGCCAACCTCGCCGCGCGTGGCTACACGTTCGGTGAACTGATGGTAGCCGCCGCCGCGCGTGAAATCGGCGATGGCGAACTCGTATTCGTCGGCGTGCGCCTGCCGATGCTGGCTTTCGTCGTCGCACGGCGGACGCACGCCCCGAGAGCTGTCGGCCTCTTTGAAAATGGCGTGCTCCGCGAAACTCCTTCCACCGAACTGCTCTACACTATGGGCGATCCGCCGAATCTGCGTGGCGCCACGCAATGCGGCGCGATGCTCGACGTGATGGGCCTGTTGCAACAAGGCCGCGTAGACGTCGGTTTTCTCGGCGCGGCCGAAGTAGATCGCTTCGGCAATCTCAACACGACCTGGGGCTATCGCAACAAGGAAAGGCAGCGCCTGCCCGGTTCCGGCGGAGCCTGCGACATTGCTTGCCTGGCTCGGCGCACCATAGTGCTGCTCGCTCACGATCGCGCGCGCTTGTGCGACCGGGTTGGCCACATCACATCGCCCGGATTTGGCAACGGTGAGGGCTGGCGCCGCGCCCAAGGTCTGCCGCCCGCGTCCGGCCCCTCGGCCATCATCACCACTCTGGGCGTGCTGCGTTTCGGCCACGATGGCGAAGCCTTTCTTGCGGCCGTGCATCCCGGCATCAGCGTCGTAGAAGTGCTTGCGAATACCGGCTGGACGCTCCGTGTTGCGGACGAGCTAATGGAAACTGAGCCGCCGAGCGACGCGGAACTGAGCGTGATGCGCGAGCTCGATCCCAATCGTTTCTGGACGCGATAAGATAAAATGACCGCCGAATCCAAATTGCTCACCATGCGCGACGCCATCGCGCGCCACGTTCCTTCGGGCTCGATGGTGCTGCTCGGCGCGCAGCTCGAACAGATGATTCCGTTCGCCGCGGGCCACGAATTAATTCGCCAGAGCCGCCGCGACCTCACGTTAGTCGGGCCCATTTCCGATATTCTTTTCGACCAGTTGATCGGCGCAGGCTGCGTTTCGCGCGTGATGGCCGCATGGGTCGGCAACGTCTCCGCGGGCGTCGGCTATTGTTTCCGACGCGCGGTGGAGCGCAGCATCCCGCGGCGGCTGGAAGTTGTGGACTACTCGAATTTCACCATGGCGCTCGCGCTGCATGCTGGAGCGCTCGGCGTCCCGTTTCTGCCTACCTACGCAACGCTGGGGAGCGATCTGCTGAAGAAAAATGGCAACCTGCGCGAGTTTTCCTCCCCGGTCAGCGAAGAAAAATTGGTAGCCGTGCGAGCGCTGCGTCCGGACGTCGCCATTCTGCACGTGCAGCGCTCCGACGCTCAGGGCAACGCGCACATCTGGGGCAGCCTGGGAGTAGCAGTGGACGGGGCGCGTGCGGCGCGCAAAGTAATTGTGGTGGCCGAAGAAATTGTCGAGCCGAGTGTAATTGCGTCCGATCCAAATCATACGTTGATCCCGGGCTTCCTCGTCGCAGCGGTCGTCCACGAACCCGGCGGCGCGCATCCCTCGCCCGTCCAAGGCTACTGCGGCCGAGATCACGCTTTTTTCACCGAGTACCACGAACGGACCCGCCGCCTGGAAGATTTCGAGGGCTGGCTCGCGCGCTGGGTCGTGCAAGTGACCGATCGAACTGAGTACTGGAAGCATCTCGGCGTCGCCCGCGTCCAAGCCCTGGCCGTGAAAGAACACGCATTTTCCGCACCCGCGGATTTTGGATACTGATGAGCGAAGACCTGATGGCAAATATCGAAATCACGCCGCGCGAAGTGAAAGAACTTCTCGCTCGCGACCCCGAAGTACTTTTCGTGGACGTTCGCGAGCAGTGGGAATACGATGCGGCGCGCATCGCCGGCTCGGTGCTGATTCCCCTGGGAGAAATTCCCGCGAATTTGCAGCGCCTGGAAAATGCCGAGCAAGTGGTGTTCTTCTGCCACCACGGTATGCGCAGCCTGGACGCAGCCGCCTGGCTCCGCTCGCAAGGCGTGGAAGGCGCACAATCCATGACTGGCGGCATCGAGCGCTGGTCCACCGAAATTGATCCCAGCGTGCCGCGCTACTGACGGGAAGAGAACATGACGACGAAAAAGAAAACGAGCAAGCCCGCGACAAAGGTCAAACGAAAAGGGAAGTCCGTGCAATTCCTGCAGAAGCCCACGTGCACCACCTGCCGCAAGGCCCGCGCCTACATGGAAAATCGCGGCTTCGCCCTGCATTTCCGCAATCTCGATAAGGAACGCCTCAGCTCCGAAGAGCTGGAAAAATTAATCGGCGACCGCGATCACCGCGAATTCCTGAACACGCGCAACGAGCTGTATCGCCGGAAAAACATGAAAGAAAATCCGCCGACCCGCGCCGAAGCCATTCGCATGATGGTCGGGCAGCCAAATCTGATCAGGCGCCCCGTAATTGTGGCTGGCGGCCGTATAGTCCTGGGCTTCGACCAGCAGAAAATCGACCGCTTGTAAAGAATCAACCTGTAAGAAATTGTACAGCATCGTTATTATTGCAAGCTTCAGGAGCGCCCGGATTTGCCGCCGATCATTGACATTCACATTCACATCAACCCGCACGGAATGGTCAATCCCCCCGCGCTGGAACTGATCAAGCGCGGCCGCCGCGATTACGATGAAGTGGAAAAATACGCCGCCAGCCCAGCCGAATTTCTGAAATTCATGGACTCCGCCGAAATCGAGCGCGCCGGGCTGATCAATTACGTCAGCCCGCACGTAATCGGCTTCACCGCCGAAGTAAACGACTGGATCGCCAAATATTGTTCCGCCGATCCCAAGAGATTGCTCGCATTCGGATCTGTGCACCCGCAATATATCGAAGACGCAGCAGCAGAAGTGGACCGCCTCAAAACGTTGGGCATCCGTGGTCTCAAAGTGCATCCCTCGCATCAACTCTTCGCGCCGAACGAATATCGCAACGGCCTGGGTCCGCTCCGCGCGATGTACGAGCGCGCGCAAACCTTGCGCCTGCCCGTGATGATTCACACCGGCACTTCAATTTTCCCTGGCGCTCGCAACGTGTACGCCCAACCCATTCTCGCTGACGATGTGGGCGTCGATTTCCCGGACCTCGTCGTAATCCTGGCCCACGGCGGTCGCCCTCTCTGGACGAACGAAGCCTTCTTCCTCGTCCGCCGCCACCCCAATATGTACATGGACATTTCCGGCATCCCGCCGCAAAAGCTGATGGAATCGTTCCCGCGCATCGAAGAAATCGCGGACAAAGTATTATTCGGCACGGACTGGCCCGGCCCCGGCGTACCCAACGTGCGCGGCAATATCGAAAAATTTCGCGCCCTGCCGATTTCACCGCAAGCGCAGCAGAAAATTCTATACGACAACGCGGCGAAGCTTTTTCCGCTGCAGGCTTAGGAGCAGCACAAGAAAATGGAAGTGAACTCATGGAAGTAAAAACAATTGGCGTAATCGGCGCCGGCACCATGGGACGCGGCATCGCCTACGCCGCGGCGTTTGGCGGCTATCGCACCGTACTCGAAGACGTCTCGCCGGAAATGCTCGAGCAGGGCCTGGACTACATCCGCCGGGCGCTCGAAGAAGGCGCGACGTGCGGCAAAGTGACGCCAGAACAAATGGCAAAAGCCCTCGCGAATCTCACCACCTCGAGCTCCGTCGAAGACGTCTGCCGCGAGACCGACCTGCTCATCGAAGCCGTCCCCGAAGAAATGGAAGTGAAGCTGGAAATTTTCACCATCTTCGACAAATTCGCCCGCCCCGGTGCGATTCTTGCCAGCAACACTTCCGCGCTCTCCGTCACCGAACTTGCCGCCATCACCTTTCGCGCCGCCGATTGCATCGGAATGCATTTCTTCAATCCCGTGCCAAAAATGAAGCTGCTGGAAATCGTGCGCGGGCTGGAGACCTCCGAAGCAACGGTGCAGGCGTGCGCCGCAGTCGGTCGCCGCATGGGCAAGGAGGTCGTGGTGATTCGCGACTCGCCCGGCTTCATCACCAGCCGCATCAACGCCATGATCGGCAACGAAGCGTTCTACATGCTTCAAGAGGGAATCGCTTCCGCCGAAGATATCGATAGAGCGCTGAAGCTCGGCCTGAATCACCCCATGGGCCCGTTTGAGCTGGTGGATCTGGTGGGTCTCGACGTTCGCCTGAACATCCTGGAATATCTGCACAAAACTCTCGGCGAAAAATACCGGCCGTCCCCGTTGCTCTTGCAATACGTGAACGCCGGACGCCTGGGTCGCAAATGCTGCCGCGGCGTGTATGATTACAATAATGACGGCACAAAAAAATAATCGCGCGGCGCTCCAGCAGCAGGAACGTGCGCGCCGCACGCGTTAAATGCGTTCGCACCTATGCCACCGAAAATAAATCTCGCCGACCGCATCGAAATCCTCCAGGGCGACCTCGTCGCCATGGACACAGACGCGATCGTCAACGCCGCCAACAACGATTTGCAATTGGGCGGCGGCGTAGCCGGTGCAATCCGCCGCGGCGCCGGCCCGCAAATTCAAAAAGAATGTGACGAGATTGGTCCCGTGCCCGTCGGCGGCGCGGCCATCACCTCCGGGGGAAACCTGAAAGCGCGCTACGTTATTCACGCCGCCAGCATGCAACTCGGCGGCCTCACCTCCGCGCAATCCTTACGCAGTTCTACCGCGCACGCCCTGCGCATCGCCGCGCAAAAAGAACTGAAGACTATCGCGTTCCCGGCCGTCGGCACCGGCATCGCCGGCTTCCCCATGCGTGAGTGTGCTGAAATCATGTTGCGCGAAGCGGCCAAGCACTTGGAAGGCCCCACTTCGCTGTACAAAATTTATTTCGTTCTCTTCGACCAGGAAGCGCTCGCCGCATTCCAAGGTGTCCGCTCTGAACTCGAATCGAAAGTGTAGCCGAGGTCCATGACTCAGGAGCTGGTGGAAAAAGTGCAGGCAGAGTTGGTGCGCTACGAACATCCGCTGTTCGATTTCGCCGCGCGCCCCGCGGAAGAGGGCGTCGAAGTCGAAATCCGCTACAAGCCGAGAAACGCGGAGATCCACGATTACACTTTCCTGCTTCGCCCGCGTGAAATCGAACACACCCAATTTCCCTGGACGTTCCAGAAGCAGCTGTACGATTGCCTCCACGACTACATCATCGAAATGTTCACGCGCAATCCACAGCGGGTGAATTGACGCCCGACCGTGAGTGCCCCCAGCCCCATGCCTTCCGACCGCACGCCGCTAGCCACGACGCTCACCGAACAGATTCGCGCCCGGGGTCCGATCACCTTCGCGAAATATATGGACGCGTGTCTCTACGACCCGCAGCACGGCTGTTACACGCGCGCCGAGCAATCGCCGCGTCGCGATTATTTCACCAGCGTGGACGCCAGCCCCGTCTTCGGCCGACTTCTCGCTCGCCAATTTCACGAAATGTGGGTTCTGCTTGGCCGTCCCGCGGAATTTCTGCTCGTGGAACCCGGGGCCGCAACCGGGAACCTGGCGGGGCAGATTTTGGATTTCACCGCGGAGTCTTTCCCTGAATTTTACGGCGCACTGCAATGCGTGGCAGTCGAACGCTCGGCAGCCCGCCGCGCCGCCGCTGCTCCTGCGCTAGCGCCACACCTCGCCGCCAGACATTTCGCGATGCTGTCCGACATGCCCGCAGAGATTCCGTGCGGCTGCATTTTCTCAAATGAATTTTTCGATGCGTTGCCGGTCCATCGCCTGGTGCGCGAAGGCAACGATCTGCGAGAAATATACGTCGGCGCAGGCACGAACGGTTTGTGCGAGCAGTTCGGCGCTCTCTCTTCGCCTGCACTCGCCGAATATCTCACCGAGCAGGGAATCACGCTGCAAGAAGGACAGCTTGCGGAAATAAACCTGGAAGCTTGTGCATGGATTGCGGAAATGGGCGCACGCCTGGGCCGCGGTTTTGTGCTCACGATTGACTACGGCCACGAAGCAGAGGAACTCTATAACCACCTGCACATGCGCGGCACGCTGCTGGCGTACGAACGACACCGCGCCAGTGAGAACTTTTTTCGCGCTCCAGGCCAGCAGGACCTGACCGCACACGTTAATTTCTCGGCCCTCGAGCGCCACGGCACTCGAGCCGGACTGCAACGCACAGGGTTCACGTCGCAATCAAATTTTCTGTTGAGTCTCGCGCGCCTAAGCGGATTCGCCGACCTGCAGCCCCCAGCCATGAGCGAAAGCCAACGAACCCGCGCCCGGCTTCTCTTCAAAACTCTGATCTATCCCGAAGGGATGGGCGAAACATTTCAAATTCTCATCCAGCACAAGGGCATCGCACAGCCGCACTTGTCCGGCCTTGATCCGTTGTAAGGGATTCCGCTGAGTCTCGAAATTTTGAACGATGGTCTCGCCTGCCGAACACTCACCCGGGCGCGCCAGCGCCCGCCTTTTACTGCGTGCCGGGCGAAGGCCGCTTGAGCGTCGGCTTGCTGGGGTCCGCCGCCGGTGCGCTAGCGGCAGGAGCCGCAGTGGGGGTCGTCGGGGCGGCCGCAGCGGCACCACCGGCCGGAGTGGTATCGTCACCCGTGTACGGCTTCTGAATGTATCGCGCCACTTCCTGCTGCGCTCCGGCGGTATCGTCGCCCAGATGCTGCGCCAAGCTATATTCATTCACCGCGCGCTCGCGCTGCCCTAGCAGGTCGTAAATCTTGGCAATGTAAATGTGGCTCCACACTTCGGTCCACTTCGGATCCGCATCACCGCCCAAAGCCGCGCGAAACGCATTCGCTGCGGCCTGGTAATTCTTCTGATAGAACATGGCCTCGCCCATCCGGAAATGGGCCAGCGAATTGCTCGGCTGCGCGTCCAGCGCCTTCTGATATTCCTGGATCGCTTCGTAGTATTTTCCGACTTCCGCGTACCCTTCGCCGCGCGCAATCAACGCATGCACCCGCAAACGCGGGCTGGATTTCAGCAGATTATTATTCGGATCAATCAAAATACCGTTCGGTTTTGGCCGCCCGAACGTATCAACCTCAAAGGGCTGCGTCGTCCCCGTCACCAGGATTTCCTTTATCTCCGGATTTCCTTCCGTATCCACGCGAATTTGCACCGGCATCCGGAAAGTATCCAGATCCTGGTGAATCTTGCCCACCACCTTAAATCCCTTCTGCGTGCGATAGACGATGTACTCCATCTTGAATTCCGGCACGCCCGTCGAATTCAGCCACTGCGAGAAGAAGGAAACCAGATTCACCGGCGGCTGCCCCTTCACGGGCGGCGGAATCTTGGTCATCGCAATCTTTTCGAAATCGTTCAGGTTGACGTCCTTGCCGTCATATTTCTTGTAGAGCTCGCGCAGCAGCGCGTTGAATTCATCGTCGCCCAGTTCCGTGCGCAGCATGTGAAACACCAGCGCGCCCTTGTCCGCCACCACCGAGCGCCATTCATTCGAATATGTCGACAAGCGCGCGGCCTGCGAAATCGGCGCGGTATCCTCGTACATCAACGCGCCCACCGCAAAATCCTCCAGCGCCTTGTGCAGCCCCGCGCTGCCGTCGCTCTGCTCGGCGTACATCGCCTCCGCATAGCGCGAGAGCCCGTCCGTCAGCCACGTATCGGAGGCGGTCAAAGGCAGCACGCGATCGCCCCACCACTGTTCCGCCGCCAGCTGCGAAAGCAAACGGTCGTTTGCGCGCGTGCCCCATTGTCGCGCGCTGATCAGCATCACCCCCGGCGCGCTGAATCCGGTCAGTGTCCCGTCGGGCAGTTGTGCGATCGTCAGCGGCGGGTCATTCTCTTTAATGTCCAGTGGTCCGAATACGTCGGAAAAATAACTCACGATGTGCGCAAGCGAAGTCGCGTAGGAATTCGCCGTATTGGCCTGCGCTGGAGGTGCGAACACCGAAACGTTGAAGCCTTCGGATTGCACCGGTGCCAGCTGCAAATTCCCCGCGACGAACGTGCCCACCGGCCCGGCATGATCGCAGTGAAATACGTAGGACGCTGTTCCCGGCGCGCCCTTGCCGATTCCGGGCTGCATGGTCGGCGGGTCGGCCTTGCCGGTGCCCGCTACGGCAAAAGTATCCGGAACGTCAATCTTGAATTTGCCGGTGTAGCGATTGCTTGGATAATTCGTCAGCGGAAACCAGCGGGCCGGCAGCAGCAGATATGCTCCGGTCTTGTCCACGTTGGCGAAACGCACGCCTCGCGTCGGACTGTCCTCTTCGCTCGAAATCGGGCCGGTGTAATCGAACACCAGCGTAACGGTTTTTCCCGGCGACACAACGTCGGGCAAGGCGATGGTCAGCAGCAGCGGGTAGCGGTTGTCGCGCTCAAACTCGAGCGTGCCGCCGTTCAGCAGCTTCACCGAATTCACACGCAAATCCTGATGCAGCTCCACCACCACGGTGCGCCCAGGCTGCTGCGCAATAAATTCCACCTTGGCTTGCCCGGAAATGGTCTGGTCCTCGGGATGCAGCAGCACTTCCACTTCGTAGTATGTCGCGCGGAAGGGAAATCCTTGCGGAGTCTGCGCGGGCACGGTGGTCGCGCAAACCAATGACGCCATCAGCACCGCCAGAACGATGGGAACCGCAGCGGGAAGCCGCTCGTACTTGGGCAAGAATGTGAACAAGAAACCTACCTCACTCATAAGGGGACAACCCCTATCAATTCAGATACAAAATACGCAAATCTAGTTGCCCCTCATGAAAGGTTACATCATCCCGGCAAAAATGTCCGCTGCGCGCTCGATGGCTCCTCCCGGACCGAGTTTCGCCCGCACTTCCGCCAGCCCCGCCGTTGCCTCTGCGCGTGCACCCGGCGAATCGAGCAACCTCCGCAACTCGCGCTCCACCGATTCCGGCGTGAAGTCGTCCTGAATTAATTCCGGCGCCACCAGCCTGCCTGCAATCAAATTCACCATGGCGATGTACGGCGTGCGAATCATGTGCCGCAGAATGGATGCAGTGACCGGCGCCACACGATACACCACCACCATCGGCGTCCCGAGCAGCGCCGCTTCGACGGTCGCGGTGCCGCTCGCCACAATCGCGCAATCGGCCCCGGCCAGCGCGTTGTATGTGGCGTTTTCCACCCGCTTGATAGCGATGCCCGGCCTTGCGTACCGTGCAAACAATTCCGCGCTTAGCCCGTGCGCGGCCGCATGCACGAATTGCACGTTCCCCGCCTGAGCTATGCGTTCGCACGCGGCGATCACTCGCGCGTAATTCTGCTCAATTTCATTCGGACGGCTGCCCGGCAGAATCGTCACGATCGGCCGGCCCGCATCCAGCCCGTGCTGCGCCGCGAATTCCGCGCGAGACATCGTCGCCCGCACAGTATCCACCAGGGGATGCCCCACAAAAGTCACCGGCACGCCCGCATCGCGGTAGATTTTTTCTTCGAACGGGAAGATCACCACCATGCGCTGCACCAAGCGCTTTACCACGCGCACGCGTCCCGCACGCCACGCCCAAACCTGCGGCCCAATAAAATATCCCACCGGAATTTTGTCTTTCTTCAGCCGCCGCGCCACGCCCAGATGCGTTCCAGGCGAATCCACCAGAATTGCCAGCGACGAGCTACGTTTCGCCGCCTCGCGCGCCAGGCGATTCTGCACTCCGATCACCGTGGGTATTTTGTGCAGCACTTCGGTAATTCCCACCACCGCTACCTCGTGATAATCCGCGATCAGCTCCACGCCCGCTTCGCACATGCGCGGCCCACCCATGCCAAAAAATTTCGCGCCGGTGCGCGCTCGCAGCGCCGTCGCCAGCCGCGCCGCATACATATCACTCGACGCTTCGCCCGCGGAGATCAGCACCTGCCGCTCGCTCATCGAGCCAGCTCACACGGATTCGCCGCAGGGAATTGCGACCACGAGAAGTTCACACATTCACGGAATGTCTTGATTTGTCGTTGCGACAATTCGGCGAGCGACACGTCAGTCATCGGCAGGCAGCGGCTGCGAAAATCCCGGCGCATTCCCACTGGGCAGCGAAGCAATCAACTCCTGCTCCTTGTATTGAAGCTGGTACAGGCGGTAATAGATGCCGTGCAACGCGAGCAATTCCTGATGCGATCCCTGTTCGCGCAGTCGGCCCTTGTGAAACACCAGAATGCGATCCGCGTGCTGAATTGTGCTCAACCGGTGCGCGATCACCACTGCCGTGCGGCCCTTCAGCAAACGGTCCAGCGCTTCGCGAATCATCAGCTCGGTCTTCGTGTCCACGCTGGAAGTCGCTTCATCCAGGATCAAAAATTTCGGATCGTGCGCCAGCGCGCGCGCAAAGCTCACTAGCTGCCGCTGTCCCACTGAAAGAGTCGCTCCACGCTCCGTCACCGGCGTCTCGACTCCCGCTGCCTGCGAATCCAGATATGCGCCCAGGCCCACTTGGCGCAGCGCACGCTCGGTGCCCGCACGATCAATCGCTGTGGTGCCGAGCTTCACGTTCGTTTCCAGCGTCCCGGTAAAAAGGAATGGATCCTGCAGCACAATTCCGAAAAGTCGCCGCAAATCCTGCACGTCCAGCTCGCGTATATCCGCGCCATCCAGCAAAATCTCCCCGCGTTGTATATCGTAAAAACGGAGCAGTAATTGAATGATTGTAGTTTTCCCCGCGCCGGTGTGCCCCACAATCGCCAAGGTCTGCCCGGGCTCCACGCGGAAAGAAACATCGCGCAGCACCCACTCATCCTCTTTCGGCGTCGCGCCGCCGTGATACGCGAACCACACGTTGCGGAATTCGATTTCGCCGCGCGGCGCAGGCAGCGCGTGAATCTTCGCCGGCGAAAAAATCGTCACCGGCTCGTCCAGCAGCCGGAAAATGCGCTCGGAAGCCGCCATGGCGCTCTGCAAAATATTGAATTTTTCGCTCAAATCCTGAATCGGCCGGAAAAACCGCTGCGCGTACATCATGAACGCGATCACGACCTCTATGCCTAAAGTCCCGTTGATCACGCGCGTGCCGCCGACCCAGCAAAGCAACGCGATGCCTGCAAAACTGAGAAATTCCACGCCAGGATAAAAAAATGCGAAGGCGTCGATCGCATCTTTATACGCCACCATGTGGATGCGATTCAGTTCTTCGAATTTCGACCGCGATTTACGTTCGCGATTGAAGAGCTGCACAACGACCATGCCGGTTACGTGTTCCTGCAGGAACGCATTAATGCGCGCGATCGCCGTGCGAATGCGCCGATTCGCATCGCGAACTCTGTTTCTGAAGAAATGTGTAAGCAAAATCATGAAGGGCAGAGGCGAGAAGGCCGCGAACGCCAGCGGACGGTTCCACTTGAAAAGCGCGATGGCCAGCGCAAAAAGCAGCACGAAATCGTTCAGCATCGCCACTACGCCCGAGGCAAAAAGATCGTTCAGCGCGTCCACATCCGTCGTAGCGCGGGTCACCAGACGCCCGATCGGACTCCGGTCAAAGAAGCTCATCGGCAGGCGCTGCAGATGCTCAAAAATCTCTCGGCGCAAGTCGAACATGGTTTGTTGCCCAATCCACTGCATGATCCGGACTTGCACGTACTGTAATCCAAAACTCGCAAGGATCGAGCCGGCGTATTCGAGGGCCACCCGCAACAGACCCGTCAACGCCGCTGCTCGAGTGATGGTGCCTTCAAAGCCGGGGACGATGTAGTGCCCGATGCCGACAGCGAATAGGAACGGTCCGGCAAGTTCCATTGCGGTGATTCCCAGCGTGAACGAGACAGCCACCACGACCTGCAGCCGGTACGGACGCAAATACTGCATCAATCGCCGCGTCAGCTGCGAATCGTACAGCTTGCCTAGCTTCTCTTCTTCGCGGAAATCGCTCATTCGCGTTCCAACTCTTCTTCCAGCATCTGCCTCTGATTCAAATCCGCGTAGTAACCGCCCAGTGCCAGCAATTCTTCGTGCGTCCCACGTTCGATGATGCGTCCTTCGCGCAGCACGACGATTTGGTCCGCATTCTTCACGGTGGAAACGCGATGCGAAATCAAAATGGACGTGCGCGCTCGCATCACGTCGCGCAAACGTCGCAGGATGCGCTCTTCGGTATCCGTATCGACGCTGGAAAGCGCGTCATCCAGAATCAAAATTTTCGGCTGGCGCAGCACCGCTCGCGCAATAGACGTCCGCTGCTTCTGCCCGCCCGAAAGCGTGATCCCGCGCTCGCCGACCATCGTGTCGTAGCGCTGCGGAAAGCTCTGAATTTCCCCGGAAATGCTGGCGATTTCCGCGGCCTCGAAAACATGCTCTTCCGCCGCGGTGTTCACGCCAAACGCGATGTTCTCGCGCAACGTATCGCTGAAAAGAAATGTATCTTGTGGCACGTAGCCGATCGCCCGCCGCACTTCCGCCAGCGGATGCTTGCGAATCGAGCGGCCATCCAGGATCAAGGTTCCCGGCGGCGCATCCCACAGCCGAGCGATCAGCGCCGCCAGCGTGGATTTTCCGCTTCCCGTCGGCCCCACGATCGCGAGTGTCGAGCCCGCCGGCACGTGCAAATTGATATCGCGCAGCACCGGCCCGCCGCCGGTTCCGTCTTCGTTCCGCGCGGTCGGATACGTAAAAGTCAAATGCCGGAACTCGATTTCACCGCGAAGCGAAGATTCCGCTGCCGCTGTCCCCGCCGCGGCTTGCGCCGAATCTCCGTTACGGCCCGCGACTGCGTCAGTATCGGTTCCGTTACCGCCGGCCTCCGCCGCGCCCGCGAGATCACCAATCCTCGCCTTCGCGTGCAAAATATAATTCAACCGTCCCATCGAAGCCGCGCCGCGCTGGAAAATATTCGTCACCCAGCCCAGCGCAATCATTGGAAACACCAGCTGCCCCAAAAACCAGTAGAACGCCCACATGGTGCCGACGGTGAAGCGATGATCAATCACATCGCGCCCGCCCTTGCCGAGCAAAATCACAAAAGTAACCCCGATGAGCGCGGTGAGAAACGGAAAGAACAAGCTCCACGTAGCAATCAGCTTGATATTCCGATTCACGTAATCACGGTTCGCCAGATCGAAAGCTGCAATCTCCGGTTTCTCCTGCGCGTAGGCGCGAATCACCCGAATGCCGGTCAGGTTCTCCTGCGCGCGCGTGGATAAGGTTCCCAGCGCCGCCTGAATCTGCTCCGAAAGCCGGTGAATTGTCTCGCCAAAATAGCGCACCGCGAGCGCCACCACCGGCACCGGCAACAGCACCCAAAGCGTCAGGCTCGCGGATAGCTTCACCATGAAAAAAACCGCAACGATCATGGTCACAATCGTCGTGGCGCTATACATAATCCCTGGGCCCAGCACCATGCGCACCGCGTTCAGATCGTTCGTCGCGCGCGACATCAAGTCCCCGGTGCGATTCCGCACGTAAAATTCCGGTTCTAGTTCCACCAGCCGTGCCAGCAAATCATTGCGCAAATCGTATTCAATCTCGCGCGATACTCCGATCAATATCCAGCGCGTCCAGAATGAAAGAAATCCCTTCACGAACACGATGCCCACCAGAATCAGGCAGAAAAGCTCCAGCGCGTGCCGGTTCATCGGCGCATAGAGCGCCAGCAGCGGGCTCAGCGCGACGCGCGCCGTGCCCGTCAGCGTCGAAAGCGTGTGCGCCGAGCCGCTGATGCAATCCGTGATCATCCCAATGATCAATTGCGGGAACGCGCCCACCAGTCCCATCAAAGTGTTCGTCAGCAGCCCCAGCGCCGTCATGCTTTTGTAGCGTCCAACGTAGGGAAGCAGCGTTTTCAGATGGTTCCAGCCCGACGCTTTTTTCACCGCGGGGGCGGCGACGTTTACTGTGGCGGGTTGGGCGATGGCGCTCACAGGCGAACTTGCGACTCCGGAGTTTCCAGCGCAGGCAGCTCGTACAGAAAGTTCTCAAAATTGCGATCCATGGATTGATATCGCTTGGCATTCGCGTTCCAGCGCACTTCCACAGGCAGCGCCCGCGCGCCCTTGGGATTCGCGGCCGGCGTGAAATAAAGCAGCAGGCCCTTGTCGTTATCTTGTTCGTACTGCAGGCGCCAGCCATTCACCGGCGCCAGCGGAATGTTGCCCAGAAATCCCTTGGGATTTTCCAGATGCTCGTCGCAGCGCAAGATTTCCTTCCATGTGCCGCCGATATTTTCCAGGATCACTCCGCGTGTGATCACCGTGCCCGGCATGGCCATCTGCGGCGTCGCCTTAATGCGATTCACCGCCAGAATCTGCCGCGAACCATTTTTCGCCAGGTCGCCGTACAGCAGCACCTCGGTGTCGGAACCCAGTGCGGCCTCCGCGGCTTTCTGTATTTCGTCCGGCACGGCCGGCGCAGTCGGTGTCACGCCCGGTGCAGCAGGCGTCGCAGCGCCAGCCGCAGCATTATTCTGTGCTCCCTTGTCGGCGCCAGCCCCGGTGGCAGGCGTCGGCGGAGAACTGCCGCACGACCACACGCCCAGCGCTGCCGCACCCAGGACTGCGCACACGATGAATTTTTTCATGAGGTCCCGTTAAAGGCTTGGCGCCGCCAGCGTGATTTCCGCCACCGTCTGTGTAGCAGCGTCGCAGGACACTTCCATCACCTGCGGCACATCCGGCCCAGCCCAATCAAATGTGTATAAATATAATTCTAACTTGTCACTGCCCTTCACGGAAGGTCCCCGCGATTCCGCCTTCCCGTATATTTCCTCGATTCGCCCGCACGCGTCGCCAAGCTGCAATCCATGGCCGCTGGCGATCAGCTTCAGCCGTTTCGGCTCCAACACGCTCGCCGCGCATTTCGCCATAATATCCGGCTTATACTTCGCACCCACGGTCACGGTCTTCACGACGCCGTCAGTATCCGCCTCCACCCGCAGTTCGCGATGCGTGCAGATATCGCCCCACACGTAAGCGTCAGTGATGGCCGAATCCTGCTCCAGGTCCCGGAATTCCTTTGTCGGTGCTGAAATCTTGTCGCGTCCTGGCCGCAAACCAGCCAGCGTCAATTCGTTCACCCGCCCATGCTGCATCGCTTGCAATCCAACTTGCACCACCAACGCCATCACCACCGCCACACTAACGAGCAGCCAAAATCTCTTCGAGGCGCGCCTCAAAATTTTCCTCTCCCTCCGACCACAATTTCGCCCGTTCTACCGTAGACGCCTTCCCGATCCGCCGCACCCATTCGAACAAACTCTTGATATTCTCCTGCGTTCTTTCTTTATACAGCAGTAGATTCGCCGGTTTCGCCATGGATTCCAGAAAATCGCGCTCTTCCTGATTCTGCGGCGCTGGCCGCGCGATCTGCCGTATCCCGAGCACGCCTCCGTGCCCCGTGAAAAGATGCTCGAATCCGAAACTCACTTCCAGGTGCCCATTATCTTTCCAAAATCCATCGTCATAATGCTCGCCGTTGCACAATAGCGACAGCGCCTGCGGCAATTTCTGCGAGGTCAGCGGCTCGCCTTCGAAAACCCACAAATCCCAGTGCGACCGCACGTCGCAGCTGCAATCGTCGTGCACGTAGTCCTTAGCCAGCTCGATGATCCCGTCCGCATCCAGCGGAAACGAGCGCAGGTCCTGCTCGTACACGGGAGTCTCGGTCGAATCCACCGCGCGAATTTCCAAATGCGTGAATCCCGGCTGCTTCTCGGAGAAGGGAACTGTCCCCAGAAAATCGTGGAACTGCTCCAGCATATTTTCTTCACGAAATTCTTTCAGCCAAATGCTCAGGTAAGCCTGATTCGCCATGCGGCCATTATACCGGAGTGGGAAAAGCAGATGGGAAAAGCCGCGAATCAAAAAGGGAAATTAGCTGAAGGGTGCTATTTCTTCTTGGGAGGAAATTCGTCGTCCGGCTCCGGGCTAAAATCCGTGGAAAGCCCCAGCAGTCGCGCTTTCAGAGTGTCGCCCATGGTGCCCAGCACTTCCGAGCAAGTTTCGCGCAAACGCTTCTCCGCGGCTTTCGCGATAGTATCCAGCACGGTCTGCGAATGTTGCCCCAAGGTCGTCGCCGAAGCCAGCAGCCAGGAATTCGAAGCATTTTCCAGCCGCGTTTTGTAGAGCTCGATCGCCTCGTCGTTCGATTTCTTCAGCTGCTCCATCCATACTTTTTTCTCGGACTCGCGCTGCGACTCCCATTGCTCCAGCAGCGGCCCCAATTCCGATTGCAGATGTACGGTAGCCTGCTCGACGCCCTGCATCATGCGCTCGTCAATCAGTTTCTGATATTCCAGCAGCGAACCTTCGCGCCCGAATTCCATGTCCGCGCGCGCCTTTTCCAGCGCCTCGCGCGAGACCTGCTCGAACCGCCGCAGCGATTGCGAAGTGACGCGATGCACCTGGTCCGTAAATCCGGCCGTGGCCATCTGCGCCGTCTCGCTCATCTTATCGCGCTCGCGCGTTACGATTTCTTTCGCGGACTCGTCAATCTGCGCCGTGCTGTGCTCCACATACGTGCGCCGGTAATGATCTAGCTCCGAAGCCAGCAAGCTGGAAACTTCCGCGGCCCGGTCGCGCAGCGTGGTCGATGACTGCTCGATCATCTTCTCCATCGAACTCTGCATCGTGCTGTGCGCTTTCTTCTGATACCACTCCGAAGCCTTCAGCAGCGCTTCATAGGTCGCGTGCTGCGTCTCGGTGCTGCGCTGTTGAATCTCTTCTTCGATCTTCGAAGCAGTTTCCCGGACCGACTTCTCGATATCCGCCGGCACTTTTTCGGCTTCCGTGCGCAGCCGCGCCACCGATTCCTGTATCGCCAGCTCCGAAGCGTGAATCGTCTGCTCGCGTACAGTATCGTGCAGCCGGTCGGCATGGTCCGTCGCTTGCTGCACTTGCTCAAGGATCGAATTTTGCAATTGCGCTACGCGCTCGGCAGCTTCGCGCACCTGCGCCTGCACGCTGTGCTGGAGTTCTCCCACACGTTCAGCGGCTTGCCGCGCTTGTTCGTGAATGTGATTCTGCGTGCGTGCCGCTTGCTGCTCGGCCAGCTGCAGTTCCGCAGCTACGCGCTGCGCATGATCCAGCCGCGGCGTCAGTTTCTGATCCAGTTCGCTGGCCGCGCGATCCAGGATTTGTTGCGCCGATTCTTGCAGAGCCGGCTCAATCTGCCCCACACGGTCGGCGATTACCTGGTCAGCCTTGCGGCTCATTTCCTGCTGTTGCGCCGCCAGCAGGTCGTCGAACTGCTGCCGCGTCTGCCGCAAAGCGTTCTGCGCCGCTTCCTGCAACAGCGCCCGGGTTTCTTCGGCGCGATGGCGCTCCTGCTGCAACCCCGCGCCCAGCGTTTCGATGGTCGAAGCGGCGGTATTAATCGCTTCATCCAGCGACGAGCGCAGCAGCTGCGCCTGGGAGGATGCATCCCGCTCGGTCTGCGCCAGCACGCCGCGCGCCGCTTCGTCGAGTGACGCACGCAACGCCGCCGCGCGCGCCGCAGCATCCTGCTCCGCCTGCGTCAGCGCCTCGCGTGACACTTCCGTCAGCTTCTCGCCCAGTTTCTGCGACGCGCCCGTAAGCGCCGCTTCAAATTCTGCGTTCCATTGCTGTGACGCAATCAAAGCATCGGCCTGCGTCTGCTCGATGCTTTTGCTGCGCACCGACTGCGCCGTGTCTTCCAGCTTCTTGCGCCATTGCTCCAGATGATTTTGCGCGGCCTCAGGTGACGAAAGAATTTCCAGCGAAGGCGTGGAAGCTTCGCGCTCCCGCAGCGCGCGCTCCACCACTTCTTCGACGGACTGTTTCAGAGTCAGCGCCGCCGCTTGCTGCGCAGCCTGCTGTGCGGCTTGCTCCGCGGCATGGCTCACCGCCTGCTGCACGGCGTTGCGAACTTTTTCGTCCAGTTGCGACGCAGAATTTTCGCTTGCCTTGCGCGCTTCCTCCACAATCTCTTTGGTACGGTCCGCGGCCTGCTGCACCACTTTCTTCACCGCCGATTCCGACACGCGGTCCATCGAAACCTTGATTGCTTTTTCGACCGTGTCGTGCAGCTGCGCATCCAGCTGCTGCCGCACCACCGTCATCTCTTCCGTGATCGCTTCTTCCGCGCCTCGTCGCAAAGTTTTGTCGAGCGTTTCCTTCGCGTCGGCCACCATGCGCGACATTTGCTTCGCCAGCGCTGCCTGGGTATCAGCAGTCACAACCGCAGCCGGAGGTGGCGGCACCACGTGGATCTTGTTGTCGGCCGAAGGGCTCGCAGGGGGCACGGCAGCCGCAGGCGGAATCGCAGGCGGCGCAGCAGGAGCCGCGGGCTTCGCGGTCATCACCGGCGGAGCAGTCGGCGTACTGACCTGAGTATTGACGGGAGTTGGTTTCGCCGGCGGTGTTGGTGTCGGCGCGGGAATCTGAAATGGCGGCGCCTCAATCCTTTTCTCCGGAGTCGCCGGAATCGGTATCGGAGGAGGCCCAATCGGAGGCAACGGCTGCGGCGAAATCCCGGCCACCGCTTCGGCTGCTGTCGTCGCGTCCAGTATCCCGGTCAGATCGCCGGTCGGGACGTCCACACCCGACGCCCAATCCTCCGGCGGAAACGCAATGCCCCAGAAATTTCCTGGAACTTCAAACTCCAATCCGATCTGGAAAAGTTCGCGAACGGTGCGCGGCCGCTGCACCCATACCACACGCCCCTGCGTATGATATGGCCCGCCCTCCGGGCGCGGAATATCCAGCGTGACCATCGAATTCTTCGGAACGTAGTGTTTCGATTGATACTTACACCCGTGACAATTCACCATCACCGTCGTGGTGCGCTCTTTGAAAGGCTGCCCAAGCGCGTCGGTGCCCGTCACCGTTATCGGTACGGCCTGCACAATGCGCGTGCTGCGGCGCTTCTGTGTGCCGGGATCGGCGGATTGCAGGGAATCGGTCACGCACTCCTCCCAAGGGCGATTTCTTAGGGTAGCACTACGGCGCAACGGCGTCTGTCTGCCGCGTGCAAATGTGCGAAAAGGTTACTCGTAGCCGACCCGAAACTGGCCCGCTTCAGGGCACTATTCTGAGGTACTAAGAGCAATTCGATTGCCGCGACGTCCCGGCTCAGCGCGCTGCGGTTGACCGGTGGGAAGTCCCGAAGATTGCGTCCTTTAACTCCTTGGCCACCCATATCGGGCCGACCAAAAAGTAAATCAACCCCTGGAAAAATGCCGGCTTATTTCCCTCAATCCGATGCCCGGCCAACAGCAGCACCCACCCAGCGACGAACAGCGCCAACCCGGTCCGCCAGAAAGCAAAAATCGCCAGCACGATCCCCACGATGATGATGGGAATGCCGATGCCGTGCATGATCTTGTTCCACACGTTCGTGTGCTCGTGGTTGTACTGCGCCATATATTTATCCAAACCCGGCATGACGAACCTCCCAGCCTCACCCACTCTATATACCCCCGCGACGTCAGGGACGCAAGACTCGTCATCACCCGTCGTCTTGCAGATTTTAGGGGCACGGCATGCCGTGCCCACCTTTCGGTGCGCTCGTGCCTAAGTCAACACGCCGTCCGACAATTGGCGTCTTGTCGTCACACGCGCAAGGCATCTAAAATGAACTAACGCTTCCAATGAAGTCACTAATCGCAATCTGTCTTTGCACCCTGGCAGTCCCGCTGATTGCCCAAACCAAAGTGCAAACCTTCACCAGCACCGATGGCGATTTCCAATTCAAATATTCGTCTGCGCTGATTCACTGCACCCAAAGGCCGACAAAGCCTGGTGAAAACGTCGGCTGGGTCGAAGAAGCCTGCTTCAGCCAAGGCGATCTCTGCGACGATGACGCCACCTCCGGCGCCACTTTCCTCTGCCTCGCCTACCCCAAGGACAAATTCAAAGACAAGCCCGCGTTCGTCGCCGCCGTTTTCTTCGTGGGACTGGTCGCGGCGGCCACAACGCAAAAATCCTGCCTGGAAGGATCGCAAGTCTGGCTGGTCAACGACGCTCGCACCACAAGAATCAACGGTATTAACGCCCGGTTAGTTCATACCAGTGACGCGTGGACGAGCGGCGGCGAGAGCGGGGAAATTTACAGGGTGTTTCACGGCAACAGATGCTACGAACTAGGTATCCAGGAAGTGGAGTCGAGCACCGGAAGCTATGATCCTGGCACGTTCCAGGAATTCACGGTGAAAGACCGAGCCGAGGTCCATGCCAGCCTGCAACAACCCCTCGACTCTTTCAAATTCCTCAATTGACTCCGGCACCGCACGATCAACAGGCTACAAATCGCGCCGCCCTTCCATCGCCTTGCTCATCGTCACTTCATCCGCATATTCCAAATCCGACCCCACCGGAATCCCCATCGCGATCCGCGTCACATGCACGCCCAGCGGCTTGATCAGCTTCGACAAATAAACCGCGGTCGCCTCGCCCTCCGCCGTAGGCGAAGTCGCCACAATAATCTCCTCCACAGTCCCGCCCTTCAGTCGCTCAATCAGACTCTTGATCTTCAGCTGATCCGGCCCAATCCCTTGTAGAGGTGAAAGCGCCCCGCCCAATACGTGATACAAACCGTCGAACTGCCGCGTCTTCTCCACCGCCTGAATATTCGTCGCTTCTTCCACCACGCAAATAATTTTCTTGCTGCGCGAAGCTCCCGTGCAGAAAAGGCACGGGTCCGCGTCCGTGATGTTGTTGCAGATCGAGCACTCGCGCACTTTCTCCTTCGCGTCGCGAATCGCATCCGAGAGCGCGAAAGCCTGCTCCGGATCCACGCGCAACAAATAAAATGCCAGCCGCTGCGCGGTCTTCTGGCCAATCCCCGGCAGGCGCTTCAATTCATCTATAAGTCGTGTGACCGAAGGGGCGAAATCAGGCATGGAACTCCATTCACTGATAGAAATCTGAAGTAGAAGGGAATCGGAACATTCAAAGCTGCAACAACCGGAAAGATCCGCAAAATTTCAACCACCACAAATCCGCACGAACCGCCGCTCAGAATAATCCAGGAATTTTCAACCCCGCGACTCCAGGCAAGCCGCCGGAAATTTCCTTCACCTGCTTGGAAAGCTCTTCATCCACGCGCCGCGTCGCTTCATTCACCGCGCCCTGAATCAGATCCTGCAGCATTTCCTGATCCTTGCTCTTGAAAATGTCCGGCTCGATGCGCACTTCCGTCAGCTGCTTCTGGCCGTTC
>Ga0209655_10000145_pt1 | contig 26015 bp, 28 predicted proteins | sample BogFormECP03_OM2_FD_188236 | JGI IMG/M metagenome (GOLD analysis project Ga0209655, IMG submission 188236) | Bog forest soil microbial communities from Calvert Island, British Columbia, Canada - ECP03_OM2 (SPAdes) (version 2) | ecosystem: Environmental > Aquatic > Freshwater > Wetlands > Bog ...
AAGTCCCGCGTGGAAGGAGGCGAAGTGATCGTGGACCTCTCGGCGCTGGGCGAGGCCGCCTCCAAGATTCACTCCTGACGCAATGTTTGCCCGCCTGCTAGGAGAATCCTTCGCGCGCAATCCGCGGCGAAAAGTGCTGACGGCTGCGGCATTGGTCATCGGCATGGCCGTCGCCACGGCAACCCTCACAATTGCTTTGGAAGTGGGTGACCGGCTGGCGCGTGAATTTCGCAGCCTGGGCGCGAATCTGCTGGTCACACCGGAATCGGATACTTTGCCCGTGGAAATCGGCGGCGTAGACTATCGCCCTGTGGACGAAGGCGCTTACCTGAACGAAGCGGACCTCGGCAAACTGAAAACAATTTTTTGGCGGCATAATATCTTGGGATTTACCCCGTTTCTGGATGTTCCGGCGTATGTTTCGGAAACCGGCGGCGCTACTACTTTGATCGGCACGTGGTACCAGCATGAAGTCCCGGTGCCGGATGGGACGAAGTTCGAGACTGGCGCGAGTGCCACGCATCCGTGGTGGAAAGTGGGCGGCCGGTGGTTCCGCGATGGCGCTGATGAGTGCGTCGTCGGCTCGACGTTTGCGGAGAAGTATCCTGCGGCCTTTTCGCTCGGGAAAACCATACACGTAGCTGCTAGCGGAGCTTCCGGCGTCGGCCGCGCGCTGCTTGTGACGGGAATTATTTCCACGGGCGGCGCGGAAGACAATGCGGTGCTGGTGCCGCTGTCCGTCGCTCAGGAAATTTCGGGTCGTCCCAGCAAATTTCGCCAGCTTTTTGTGAGTGCGTTGACCAAGCCAGCCGATGCGCTAGCCGAACGTGGCGAGCGCGCGCAGACCGACAAAAATATTCAGCTCACGCCCACCGAGTACGACCGCTGGTTCTGCTCGCCTTACATTTCGTCAATCGGCTACCAGATCAGAACCGTGCTGCCGGGAACCGAAGTGCATGCGATTCGGCGCGTGGCGGAAACTGAGGGCCGCATTCTTACGCGTGTGGGCACGCTGCTGTGGATCGTGACGCTCGCGGCGCTGGGCGCGGCTGCGCTGGCCGTTGCGGCTACGTCTGCAACCACGGTTCTGGAACGGCGGGCGGAAATCGGCGTGATGAAGGCGCTGGGCGCGAGCAACGCTCTGGTGGGCGGCATTTTTCTGACTGAGCAAGTTCTGCTGGCGATCGCCGGAGGCGCGCTTGGATTTTTCGTGGGCGCGGGGCTCGCGCGATTTTTGGGCGAGAGCGTTTTCGGGACGCCTGCGTCGCCGCGATTGATTTTGTTTCCAGTAGTGCTGGCTCTCGCAGCGATCATCGCGATGGTTGGAAGCCTGATTCCGCTGCGGCGCGCTGCGCATTTTCGTCCGGCTGTGATTCTGAGGGGCGAATGATGTTCTGGCGGCTGGTGTTTCAACTTTTGCGCGGAAGCCGCGGGCGATTGGCCGTCGCAATACTTGCGATTGTGAGCGGCGCAGCTGTGATTTCCGCACTGCTGAATCTCGATCTCGGCGTGCAGAATAAATTGACGCAGGAGTTCCGCACGCTCGGCGCGAACATCGTGATTTCGCCTGCAAACGGCGCCCCGGCGCAGATCAGTGGCGCCGAAGTGCCCAGCTTGATGCCGCAGCGCGATGTGCTGGCGGCGCTGCAAGACTTGCCATCGGCGCAAGTGTCCGCTGCGGCGCCGTACCTGTATATTGTGGCACGCGCGCAAAATATTCCCGTCGTCGTGGCCGGGACGTGGCTGGATCAAGCGCCGATACTCGACGCGACCTGGAAACTGGAAGGGAACTGGGTCGCCTCACGTACGGACGATTCGCACTGCCTGGTGGGCCGCAACGTCTCACGGAGATTGCATCTGGCGCTGGGGAATCTGCTCGATTTGCATTATCTGGATCGCAGCGCGCAATGCAGCGTGGCTGGAATAGTGGACGCGGGTGGCACAGAAGATAATCAGATTTTCGCGAGCCTCCGCGCAGTGCAGGCGCTGGCAAACCTGCCGGGTCAGATCGGCGTCGCGCAACTGAGCGTTACTGGCTCCTCACAAGTGATTGCTGATTACGCGGCACGCTTGGCCGCCACTCTGCCACAGTATCAAGTGCGCCCCATTCGCCAAGTGGCCGAAGCGGAAGGCGCGCTGCTCGGGCGCATTCGCCTGCTGATTGTTTCCATGGTGCTGCTGATCCTGATTCTCACTGCACTGTGCGTGCTCGGAACGATGGCCGCGCTGGCGATGGAAAGGCGCAAAGATGTGGGCCTGATGAAATCGCTCGGTGGCTCGATTTCGCGCATTGTGGGAATATTTCTCGCCGAGGTGGGCGTGCTGGGCGCGGCGGGTGGATTGCTGGGGACGATTTTAGGCGCGGCGCTATCGTACTGGATGGGCCTGCGTGTGTTTGGCACGGCGATCGCGCCGCGCTGGGAAGTTTTTCCGGTGACTATCGCGCTGATGATCGTGGTGACTCTGGCCGGCGCGCTGCCATTGCGCATGCTGGGTAACGTCAAGCCCGCCGAAATTTTGCGAGGGGCATAAGAGCTCGTGGCAACCGTCGTCCAAGTCGAGAATCTGCGCAAGGAGTTTGGAAATGTGCGCGCGCTCGACGGAGTTTCCTTCGGCGTGGATGCAGGCGAATGGATCGCCATCATGGGGCCTTCCGGCTCGGGCAAGACGACGCTCATCAATATTCTGGGCGGACTGGATACGCCAACTGCGGGGCAAGCGATCGTGGATGGCACGGACGTCGCGCGCCTCGACGAGGCCGGCCTAACGCGTTTCCGCGCCGAGAAAATCGGCTTCATTTTTCAGCAATTCCATCTGGTGCCGTATCTCACCGCGGTGGAAAACGTTATGCTCGCGCAGTATTTTCACAGCACCACCGATGAGAAGGAAGCGCAGCAAGCGCTGGAGCGCGTGGGCCTGGGCGATCGCATCGAGCACCTGCCTGCGCAGCTTTCCGGCGGCGAACAGCAGCGCGTGGCGGTGGCGCGCGCGCTGATCAATCATCCGAAACTGATTTTGGCGGACGAGCCCACGGGAAATCTCGACGAAGCCAACGAGGAAATCGTGCTCAGTCTGCTGCGCGAATTGCACACTGAAGGCCACACGATCCTGATGGTGACGCACGCTGCTACGATCGGCCGCCTCGCCGACCGCCGCATTGAATTCGCGCACGGGCATCTGGTGCAAGCGGCAGCGTCGTCGTTGAAACCTGAGCTAGCGTGACACCGTGAGCGGGCGCAAATATGGCACACTATGTCATCGGTGAGCTGCGCGGTTTGAGATGACGCGTCGCGGCCTCTCGGAAGAAATTGTTCGTTCCGTGCTCGCAGCCCCAGATCGGCAAATTGAGATTCGGCCCGGCCGCGTAGTCGTGCAGTCGCAGGTAAAAATGAGCGCTCCGCCGAAGACTTACCTGATAAGGGTTTTCGTGGATGTGAATCGAGACCCACAGGAAGTTGTCACGGCATATCGCACCAGCAAAGTTTCGAAGTATTGGAGGTAAAACCTGTGAAAGTCAATTACGACCCAAAGACCGACACGCTAAGTTTCATCCTTAAGGAAAATGCCTCCGTCATCGAGAGCGATGAGGAAAAGCCGGGGATCATACTTGACTATGATGGTCAGGGAGATCTGGTTTCGATGGAAATCCTAGATGCCTCGCGGCGCGTCACGGAAGCCAAGAAAGTAGATTTCCAAATCGCGGGCTAGACTTCCAATGCCAATCGCACAAGACACGCGAAAAAAACCGCTAATTATCAAGGTGCACGTCTCGACGGGTGAAGGCGTGGAGATCACCTGGTCGGACCAGCACGCCAGTCGCTACGATTTTCCGTACTTGCGCGATCATTGCCCGTGCGCGCTGTGCAACGACGAGCGCGAGAAGAAATCCAAGGGCGGCGGCGCGAGCGCCTCGCCGTTGCTCCCCATGTACAAGCCGCGCGTCACCGCCAAGAGCGCCAATGCGGTGGGGAACTACGCGCTGCAGATTCAATTTTCGGATAGCCACGCGACGGGCATTTTCAGTTTCGAGCATCTCCGCGAAATTTGCCCCTGCGAAGACTGTGCGCGCGAATTTCGTTCCACGCCGAAAGAAACCACCGCCTAGCGCGCTGTTCGCGGCTATCCGGCCCCAGAAGCTCTGCGAAATAACCGGTGAGTAGTTACCAATAGCACGGGCGCCGCGCTGCGCAGACTTCCTTTTTGGCCGCATTTCAACGTATAGTTCCTGTCCACACTCAAAAGCGTATGGTTTCCAATTCCACAGGTCCCACATTCACGCCGGGTCGCGCCCGCCCTGTAACCAAAGTCCTGGTGGCCACCACGGCCATGCTGGCGTTCATTTCGTTTTGGCGCGCTGCCGCGATTGTGCTGAACGATTTGGCGTCATCCGCGTATTACGCGGGCGGCGAGGCCGAGCAGTTCATCGGCAAGACGGCTCCCTGGTTCATCCTGGGCATCATGCTGTTCTCCTACGCGGTGCGCGCGATTTACGTGGAGAGCTGCAGCATGTTCGTGCGCGGCGGCGTGTACCGCGTGGTGAAGGAAGCGCTGGGCGGTACACTGGCGAAATTTTCCGTTTCCGCGCTGATGTTCGATTACGTGCTCACCGGGCCGATCAGCGGTGTTTCGGCGGGGCAGTATCTGGTCGGCGTGATCAACGAGCTTTTCCATCACGCCAAGCTCACCTGGTATTTGAACGTGAATGGCACAGCCGCGACGGTCGCCATCATCATCACGCTTTATTTCTGGTGGGAAAACATAAAAGGCGTGCCGGAATCCAGCGGCAAAGCTCTGCGCATCATGCAGCTCACCACCATCATGGTGGTCGTGCTGATCAGCTGGTGCTTTTACACGCTGTGGGTGCGCAGCGGCTGGAGCCTGCCGCCGTTGCCCAACGCGCAGAATATGAAGCTCGATCACGGCTCGCTCGGTTGGCTGGACCGCTATCAGTGGGCGCACACCATCACGCTGATCATTATTTTCGTCGGCCTGGGCCATTCGGTGCTGGCAATGAGCGGCGAGGAATCGCTCGCGCAGGTGTATCGCGAAATCGAGCATCCGAAGTTGAAGAATTTGAAGAAAGCCGGGCTGGTGATTTTTATTTACAGCCTGGTGTTCACCTCGATGGTTTCGTTTTTCGCGGTGATGCTCATTCCGGATGCCGAGCGCGGAAAATTCACCGAAAATTTGATCGGCGGCCTGGCGATGCATTTGGCCGGAAGTTTTCAGGTGAAGCTTGCGTTTCACGTTTTTGTCGTAGTGGTTGGCACGCTGATTCTCGCCGGGGCTGTGAACACCGCGATTGTCGGTTCCAACGGCGTGCTGAATCGCGTGTCTGAAGATGGAGTGCTCACGGATTGGTTTCGGCATCCGCATCCGCGTTTTGGCACGACGCACCGCATCATTAACTTGGTGGTCGCGTTTCAGATCGTAACGATTATCGCCAGCCGCGGCGACGTCACGTTCCTCGGCAACCTGTACGCTTTCGGCGTGATTTGGAGTTTTTCGATGAAGGGCATCGCGGTGCTGGTGCTGCGTTACACGCACCCACAGGACCGCGAATACCGCGTGCCGTTGAATCCGGTGATTTTCGGCAAGGAAATTCCCATTGGACTGGGGCTGATCACTCTGGTGCTGGTGGCCATCGCGGTCATCAACTTGTTTACAAAGCCGCAAGCCACCATCGCGGGCATCATTTTCACGATCTTGCTATTCACGGTGTTCGAAGTTTCCGAGCATCGCATGCGCGTGCACGCCGCGGGCGCCGCGCACGTGGAGCTCGATCAATTTAATCTGGCGCAGGAAGCGGAATTGACGCCCACTAGCGTCGGCGTTGCGCCGGGAAACATTCTGGTGCCGGTAAGCACGTACTACGCGCTGTACCACCTGGAAGCAGCGCTGCGGCGCGTGCGGCAGAAGGAAGCGGAGATCGTGGTGTTGCACGTGCGCATGCTGCGGCGTGCAGCGTCCGGTGAATACGATCTGGCTCCCGATCAGCTTTTCAGCACCATCGAACAATTGCTTTTCACGAAGGTGCTAGCGCTGGCGGAAAAAGAAGGCAAACCCGTGCGCCTGGCGGTGGCCGCCGCCAATGATTTGTGGGAAGGCATTCTGCGCACCTCGATGAATTTGCAATCGAGCACCATTGTGGCCGGAAGTTCATCGAAGATGCCGGTAACCGAGCAGGCGCGCGAAATTGGGCTCGCCTGGGAACGCATGCCGGAACCGCGCCCGCGCGTGACCCTGGAAATTTTCACGCCTTCGGGCCAGGAACAGATTTTCTATCTGGGCCCGCACGCGCCGCGGCTTACGCCCAAGGAAATTGATTTGCTGCACCGCGTCTGGCTGGAATTGAGCGACAAACTACCCGGCGAGGAAATCCATCACCACGACATAATTCATTTCGCGCTCGGAGAAGTAGAACGGGAAATGGCGCAGGGTGAAACAGACGCCGTGCTGGAGCGGCTGCGCCAGCACGTGCACGAAATTCGCGACCACCGCTTGGAACCGCCCGACGCTCCCAAGAAATTGCCGGGAAGCTGAACCCGCCGGATCCTCTGTTTCCTCGCAGCGAATTCCTTAAACCGCTTGCGCGCGCAGGTCCGACGTGCAGTTCGGGCAGCGCGTGGCCTTCAGCGGAATAGCCGAAGCGCAATACGGACATTCCTTGGTGGTGGCCGCGGGAGCCGGCGCGGGTTTATTCCAGGTGTTCACCATTTTCACGATTAGGAAAACGGCGAACGCCACGATCACAAAGTCCACTACGTTGTTCAGGAAGATCCCGTAATTCAGTGTCGGCGCGCCGGCGGCTTTTGCCGCTGCGAGCGTGTCGTACGATTTGCCGGAGAGATTCAGGAACAGACCGGAAAAATCCACCTTGCCAACGATCAGCCCGATCGGCGGCATGATGATATCCGCGACCAGCGACGTGACGATTTTTCCGAACGCCGCGCCGATGATGAAGCCTACCGCCAAATCCAGCACGTTGCCCTTCATCGCGAATTCTTTGAACGCTTTCAGCATGGTTGTTCTCCTTGCATGTTCCCGATCCTCGCATTCCTGCTAGAGGGCAGCCGGTTACGTATCGTCTGGCTGAGCCATGCCTGCTCGGCATCCTGGGCTGCTGCGGCGGAGGTTATCCGGAACGCGCGCGACTGGCAAGAGCGAATGCGCAGGTCCTCGATTTTGCGGCGTGCAACGAAATCATCGGTGCGCGACTGAAATCGCTGCAGCGAGTGCTCCGCGCAAGACCAGCACGCCTCCGGCCAGGATGAACAACTGCGGCGCACGCTGCGCAGGGACGAAGGGCACCGCCAGAATCAAGACGCCCACCAACGCTAGCGAGCCGGCGCGAATCATGGTTTCCAGGCGCGCGGCCTTTGCACTGGGCCGAGTTGCCGCTCGCACCCCCCAAAATATGAAGATCGCTCCCAGCGCGACGACGCCTCCAGGGCGCGAGGGCAGACCGATCCGCCCCGTCGCAGCCAGCAAGATCAGCAACGCGCCCAGTAGCAGCACAATGAATTCGCTGAGCAGCCGAAACAGATTGTTAGGAGTCGCCATGCACGCGTCCAGCCCGCGCGCCATTATCAGACAAGCCGCCGACGTGCGCAATCGCGGGTCGCCGGTAACGGGCCCCGGATGCTCGTTCAGGCGGCCACCGGCGATGGCGGCCGGGGCGCGGAATGATACAATGAGTTGTTTGGTTTGGTTCGCCGCGCTGGTTTGCAGCATCGAATACCCGGGAGAAAATTCAGTGCATAAGGTGATCATCATCGGAAGTGGCTGCGCCGGGTTGACTGCGGCGATCTATGCGGCGCGCGCGGATTTGGCTCCGCTGGTGCTCGACGGCTACGAGCCGGGCGGGCAGCTGGCCTTGACCACGATGGTGGAAAATTTCCCGGGCTTTCCCGATGGCATTCTGGGGCCAGAACTGATCGAAAATTCGCGCAAACAGGCGCAGCGCTTCGGCACGGAGTTCCAGTCCGGCGCGGTAACTTCTGTGGACCTCAGCCGCCGGCCGTTTACCGTCGTCGCCGGAAAAGAAACGTACGAAACCGCAACCCTGATCGTCGCGGCGGGTGCCTCGGCGCGAATGCTGGGCATCGAATCGGAGCGCCACCTGCTCGGCCACGGCGTTTCCACCTGCGCCACGTGCGACGGCTTCTTCTTTCGCGGGAAGGACATCATCGTAGTCGGCGGCGGAGACACTGCGATGGAAGAAGCCACCTTCCTGACGAAATTCGCCAAGAAGGTGACGTTGATTCATCGCCGCAACGAATTCCGCGCCACGAAAATCATGCTGGACCGCGCACGCGCTAACGAAAAAATCGAATTTCTCACGCCATACGTGATCGAAGAAGTTCACGACATGAACAGCAAGTCCGTGGAAAAAGTGAGACTTCGCAACACGGACACCAACGCAACCAGCGAACTGGACACTTCTGGAGTTTTCGTCGCCATCGGACACGACCCGAATACAAAGCTATTCAAGGGCCAGCTTGATATGGACGAAAACGGCTACCTGATCACCCACGACGGCCCGAAGACCAACATCGAAGGCGTGTTCGCCGCAGGTGACGTGCAGGACCATCATTATCGTCAGGCCATCACCGCGGCCGGCTCCGGTTGCATGGCCGCGATCGAAGCTGAGCGGTTCCTGGAAGGGCACAAAGGCTGACGCCACTGCCGCAATTGCTGCATAATTCAGAGTTCATGCCGCCACAACTGCACCAGTTGTTCCAATCCCAATTTATGAGGCTCGTACTTATCTAATGCGCGCGCTGCTGCTGCGCCTATCCGAGAGCAAGCGACTCGCTCCGCTGATGATGAACAATGGTGTGAGTCGTCGCGTCGCGCGCCGCTTCGTGGCCGGTGAAAAACTGGACGACGCCCTGGAAGCGGCGCGAGAAGTGAATCGCGCGCTGCAACTCGCCAGCCTGGACCTGCTCGGTGAAAATGTTTCCGACGAAGAGGGCGCGCGGCGGGCCGCTGACGAATACATCGCCATCTTCGACCGCATCGCGCAGGAACATCTGGATGCCAACGTTTCGTTGAAGCTGACGCAGCTGGGCCTGGACCTGAGCGAAGAACTGTGCCAGGAACTGCTGGAAAAAATCGTCGCTCACGCTGCCAGCCAGTCGAATTTCGTGCGCGTGGATATGGAAGGCTCGGCGTACACGCAGCGGACCGTCGATATAGTGAAACGCGTACGCTCCGAGTACTCGAACGTCGGCACCGTGATGCAAGCATATCTCTATCGCACCGAGCAGGACGTGCAGGATTTGGTCGCGGTCGGTTGCCGCCTGCGCCTGTGCAAGGGCGCTTACCAGGAGCCGCCGGATGTGGCGTTCCCTAAGAAAGCCGACGTGGACGCCAACTACGTGAAGCTGATGCAAATTCTGCTGGCGAGCGGAATTTATCACGGCATCGCCACGCACGATCCGGCCATGATTCGCGCCACACTTGATTTCGTCCGCGAGAAAGACGTCAAGCGTGACCACTTCGAGTTCCAGATGCTGTATGGCATCCGTACCGACTTACAGCAGAAATTGGTGCGCGATGGTTATCGCGTGCGCGTGTATATCCCGTTCGGCGTGGATTGGTTTCCGTATTTCATGCGCCGCTTGGCCGAGCGGCCCGCCAATGTGACTTTCTTCCTGCGCAATCTGCTGCCGCGTTCCTCACGGAAAGCCGCAACTCCTTAAATCACGCCGCGGAATTCCCCAGCATTGAGATTCCGCTGTTTCGGACATAGAATATCGCTGGGTTCGCGGCCAGCCCTCTCGCGCGAGCGTTTTTTCGATCTCATAGGAGAACCACACATGCGCCATTCCTCTCTTTGCCGGATTTTTCTCGCAGGCCTCCTCCTGACTATCTCCGGATGCAGCAAGACTTCCGCTCCGACTCAGCCCGCGACTTCGACGACGAATTCGTCGGATGCGAATAACTCGGCCGCCAATTCAGCGAACTCTGCCGCGCCGAACGGACAGAGCGGCGCGCCTGCACAGCCTGCTCCGACGCCGCTACCTGCGCCGCTTCCGATCGAGGTGCCTGCCGGCAAAGTGCTGACGGTGACGCTCGATCAGACCATCAACTCCAAGATCGCCAATAACGGCGACACGTTTGTTGCGTCGCTCGCCGAACCCATCACGGTTGATGCCAACGTCGTGTTGCCGATCGGAACAAAAGTGCGCGGGACGATCGTGACCGCGCAATCGGCGGGGAAATTCAAAGGGAACGCGCTGCTGCAGCTGACCCTGGATTCCGTCAGCGTGAACGGAACGCGCTACTCGATCCAAACTTCCGAGTTCGAAGACGCAGGGAAAGGGCGCGGCAAGAGAACAGCAATTGGCGCTGGAGGCGGTGCGGCATTCGGCGCGATCCTCGGCGCAGTGGCCGGAGGCGGCAAAGGCGCTGCGATTGGCGCATTGGCTGGCGGAGGAGCGGGCACGGCGGCCGCCGGATTTACGGGCAAGAAGGATATTGTGTTGCCGGCGGAAACCAGGCTGCACTTCCGATTGGTGCAGCCGGTTTCAATTCAGCCGGGCAGCTAGACAAGCGCCTTCTACGCCTTGCGGCAGATGGCGACGCCATCGCGCAGCGGCACGATCACCGGGAAAATGTCCGGCGAACCGTACACGATGCGGTTGAATTCCAGGATGCCACGCGTGTCGTCGTCCTTGGGCGCTCGCGTGACGAGGCCGGACCACAGCACGTTGTCCGTAATGATCAGGCCGCCGCTCGTTAGCCGCGGCAAGGATTTTTTCAGCGCAGCGGGATATTGGCGTTTGTAGACATCAATCAGGATGATGTCGAACGTGCCATCCACGCTGTCGATCAAATCGACGGCATCTCCGGTCATGAATCGAACGGACTTGCTCACGCCCGCGCGTTCGAAGTTCTTGCGCGCCAGTTCCGCATTGGCCGGGTCGCCATCCGTGCAGTAGATTTCCGCACCCGGTCCCGCCGCGCGCGCGAACCAGATCGCCGAATAGCCGATCGCCGAGCCCATCTCGAAAACCCTCTTCGCACCGGAAATCCGCGCCATCAGGTACAGCAGCCGCCCGCAATCCGGCCCGATAATCGGGATCTCGCGCTCCTTCGCATACTGTTCGATGTCCGCGAGCACTTCGTCTCGCGCGGGCAGCAGATTCGAAAGGTATTTTTCCACTTCCGGTTCCAGAATTCCCGGCATGTTCGCTCCTAGTCTTGCGCGGCGACCTGCGAGCTTGCTCCCCCGACGGATTCACCGGGCTTCAGCACGTGAATTTCCAGGCCGCTGATGTCTTTGGTGAGCTCGCGGACCTGTTCGGGCCGGCCCACCAGCTGCGGAAACGTTCCAAAGTGCATCGGAATCACATGGCGCACGTTCAGGAAGCGGATCGCCATGGCCGCTTCGCGCGGGCCCATGGTGAAGTGATCGCCAATCGGCAGCAGCGCCACGTCCGGCGCGTAAAGCTCCGCGATCAGTTTCATATCGCTGAAGAGCGCCGTATCGCCGGCATGATAAATCGTCAGTCCGCCAGGTAGCCGCAGCACGTAGCCGCATGCTTCGCCGCCATAGACGATGTGATCGCCGTCCAAAATGCCGCAGGAATGTATTGCGTTCACCATGGTCACTTCGATCTCGCCCACTTTCTGCGTGCCGCCTTTATTCATCGCGTTCGTGTTCGGCACGCCTTTTGATTCCAGCCATGCGCACAGCTCGTAAATTCCCACGACTTGCGGCTTGAATTTCTTTCCCAGCTCGACGGCGTCCGCGATGTGATCGAAATGCCCGTGCGTGACGAGCATCGTGTCCACGTGCTCGAATTGCTTGTTGGCTTCGGGGCAGAGCGGGTTCGTCAGAATCCAGGGATCCACCAGAATTACTTTGCCGCTCGGTGTGTCAATGCGAAATGCCGCGTGACCCAGCCAGGTGATTTTGTTTCCGCGTGTCTGTAGCATTCGTCCGTCCCTCCAAATGATATGAATACGAATTGCTGAAAATTGTCAGGACTACTTCGAGCCGCCGTGGCCGCTCTGGCTCGTGCCGCCGCTGCCTGTCGGGCCGAGCGTCGCGCGAAATGCCTGCTCGAACTCAGGCCGCGGCCGTGAGCCCAGGAAAAATCCCAAGATCTGTCCGTCGCGACCGTAGAAAATTGTTTGCGGCATGGTGCCTTTCCACTCCGGATTCACGCCGTCGTAGAACGCGTCCAGGTCAATCCCCGGCTTCTGGCGGTAATTAGGAAATGGCGGCTGAGTGCGCGCGATGAATCGCCGCACCAGGTTCATGTCCGATTCGTCGTCCATGTCCACGCCGATCACGTTGACGCCCTGTGGTTTGAATTCCTTCGCGAGGTCCACAATCATGGGGTATTCATCACGGCATGGCTCGCACCACGTGGCCCAAAAATTCACCACCAGCGGCTTGCCCTTATATTTCGCCAGCAGCTGCCGGTAACCGGCAAGATCAACCAACGGTGGATCAGCAGGCCCAGCCGCTTTGCCCGCGTGCGGCGCAGTATTGCCCGCATCAGTTTGCGCGCGCCCAGGACGCGCCACAACAAGCGCCGCAACCAGCACGGCCGTGAAAGCTAAAAGAATCCAAACGTGATGCCGCATGTGATGGCTATCGTCTCTCATGCTGCCATTCTATCGGTTTGCCGGGACCGGCGGCAACCTGCGGCGGCTGCAGCTCCCGGGCGCAGCTGCAGCACTTCAATTTCCGATTGCGCGGCGCCTCCACAAGAACCGGATTGAGGCGCCTGATTAGATCCTGATCTAAGATTGGTCTATCGGCTCCATCCGTTCTTACGATTTGCCTCTCGAGCCGCCCCGCTCTAAGCTCGCACCTATGACAGTCTCCCTTGCAACCGCCTGCTTCGCTCTTTTGGCCGCCGTGCTGCATTTCGTCTCCTACAAGCTAAAAAAGACGGCCGAGCGAAAAACGTTCCACGTCAAAGACGCCACGTAACTCCGTAGCTCCCCGCGCCCCTGCAGCCGGAATCCCAGCTTTTGATAAGCGATGAAGCCCGAGGAGTGATAGTTTAGTTTCTCGCACGCGCGGACGCGGGCAGATTGCAGTTGTGCGAGAATCTCAGCGCTCTAGATGTCACGCCGACCCGCAGTGTGAGGAGTCTTCCATGAAAACCTGGTTTTACTCACTCCCGATCATAGTGCTCGTGACGCTAACAAGTCCGCTCCGCCTACATGCGCAATCCCCGGCCGAGTGGCGCGACGACCTTGTAGATCACATGGCCGGCACATGGAAACTGCAAGGCCAGATCATGGGTCGCGATGCGCACCATGAGGTTGATGCGGAGTGGGTGCTCAACCACCAGTTCCTACGCATCCACGAAATAACGGAAACCGGCGCGCCTGGTTCCGAGAAGCGCTACGAAGCGACTTGGTTCCTCGGCTACGACCCGGTCAGCGAGCGCTACGTCTTGCACCTGCTCGACGTATTCGGCGGACGGTTCTCCGAAACGCTCGGTTACGGCGTGCGCGACGGCAACTCCATCCGATTCGTCTTCGAATACCCCGATGGCCCGTTTCACACCGTTTTTCAGTGGGCCCCGGAAAAAGACACTTGGCGATGGCTAATGACGCAGAAGGACAAAGACGGCAAGTGGGCGACTTTTGGCGACTTTCAACTCACCCGGCAGCCGAAGAGCCTCAGCGCGGTAATCAGCGGCGCCGAGTCCCCGGAAATGCTGCAGCCGGAAGGCGCCCGAACGCCAGCGGGTGCAACCGCTTGTACCCGGCCTGCCTTTGGTGATATAAAAATTGCGGTGCGGTCTTGGAGCAGTATCCTAGGCCAAACCGTCCTAAAACCTCTCGTTCGAGGAGAACTCGAAATGGCGTATGTGATTGCCGAACCTTGCATCGGAACAAAAGACACAGCCTGCGTGGACGTCTGCCCGGTGGATTGCATCCACCCGCGCAAGGATGAGGCGGACTTCGAAGCCGAAACGCAGCTATACATCAGCCCAGTGGAGTGCATAGATTGCGGGGCTTGCGTGCCGGTATGCCCGGTAACGGCTATTTTCGCGTTGGAAGATTTGCCGGAGAAGTGGAACAACTTCACGCCGATCAACGCGGATTGGTATACCAACAAGAAAGCCTAGTCGCACGAGCGCGGGCCTCCGCGCTGCGGCTTCGGTTTCGACGATAGTTTCCGGGCGCGACGGATATTTCTATCTGCTGTCATCCGCCGCGCCCGCTTTTGTGGCGTGGCGGCGCGGTTATACTTCGATTCCCAGGACTTGGCGCCCGCTAGGGCTGATCATGCTAGGATTCCACGCCGGCTCCCACACGATTTCCACTTTCACGTCGCGCACTTCTTCAATCGCCGCCACGCGCGCGCGCAGCTGCTCTGGAATTGCTTGCGCGGAAGGGCAGCCCTGCGTCGTCAGCGTCATTTTCACGGTCACGTTTCCCGCGTTGTCGTATTGCACGTCGTAAATCAGGCCCAGGTCCACGATGTTGATGGGGATCTCCGGGTCGTAGCATTGCCGCGCAGCGTCTAGGATGCGTTCTCGGTCAAGCGGCATTCGTTGTCTCCCTCGGTTCTATCTGCTTCTATTTGGATGCTCAATTCGGGCTCGCGTTGCTGTGTTTTACCTAACCAGCGTGCTACAGCCTTGCCGGACTGTCAACGTTTGCCGAGCCGATCAATTTTTGTTGCGCTGAGTTTCAGCGCGCGGTTCAGCAGGCTTCGGAGGAGCGCGGCGGTCGGCACGTCGAATAGCGGGAAGCCCTTCGTCGCCGGGGCGCTGCATCTCGCCCAAAGCGCGCGCCCAAAACTTCGCTGCTTCGCGCAGCTCATGAATCGCCAGGCCGCGATGCTGTGCAGGAAATCGCGAGATTTTCACGATTCCGGCAGCAAGCAGCGTTTCCGCGCCGTCGCTATTTCCACGCCGGTAGTGATGAAACGCCGCGGCGATCTGAATGATTCCTTGGAGGAACGTTTTTTCCGGCTCGTCCTCGGTGAGCCACACTTCTTCCCATACCTCGTGCGCTTCGAAAAACTGCCGCGCGTTGAAATGCTCCAGCCCGCGCTCGAACTTCTCTTGTTTTTCCCTCGAATTCATCGCGTAGAGGTCCGTTTGCCGCTAGAATTTTCTCAATTCTCCTGGTTGCGTGTCATCATAGCAGCCAGTAAAGAGCGAACCGCATGGAAATCAAGGTCGCATTGCCTGGTGTGAAGCTCGGCGTCGTGGAAGCGCGTGGCGCAAGCGTCGTCCTGGTGCACCCCGACCTCGCGAAATTAATGGACGAAGTCTGCGCTCGCAAACGCGCTGAATTCACCGTGGAAAGTCTCGCCGAAGCGGAGCCGGTTCGCGCCGTGCGCGCCATGTTTCGCGAATACGGTATGGATCCGTCAAAGTATCGCCCGTCGTCGGAAGCGCTGCTGCGTCGCGTAGTGCAGGGCAAGGGCCTTTATCGCGTATCCAATGTCGTGGACGTCGGCAACCTCGGCTCGATCGAGACCGGCTGGCCGTATGGCTGCTACGACCGCTCGAAAATTAGTCCGCCAGTCGCATTGCGTCACGGTGCTGCCGGCGAGAAATACGAAGGCATCGGTAAACAAACCTGGCATTTGGAGGGCCGGCCGGTCCTCGCCGATCCCGCGGGCCCTTTCGGCAGCCCCATCAGCGATTCCACGCGCAGCATGATCACGGAATCCGCGAAGGAAATCATGATCGTGATTTACGCTCCGGCGCGCGTTCCAGACGCCTCCCTGAACCTCGCGATGACTCGCCTGAAGGAGCGCCTCGCGCAATTCGCAAGCGCGTCTGAAGTGCGCTCCGAAATTTGCGCGGCCTGAAGCGCCAGGCCGAAAGACGAAACCAGCGCCGCTCCACCTCCATCCGATACGATGCGTTGATTGTCTGTGAGAGACACGCACCCGAGTGCGTTTGAGTACTCTCGCGCATTCAGGTTATGCTGGTAATGCTTCAGCGAGGCCCTCAGTGGCGAAATTTCAGTTTGTCCTGTTCATTCACGCGCATCAGCCAGTGGGAAACTTCGATGACGTGATTGAGCGCGCCTACGCGCAATCCTATTTGCCTTTCGTTCAAGTCCTCGCGCGCCATCCTTCCATCCGCGTCGGTTTGCACTACACTGGTTCGCTGCTGGAATGGATCGAGCGCGCCCATCCCGAATATTTCGATCTGCTGCGCACGCTGGTGCAGCGCGGCCAGGTGGAACTCGCCGGCGGCGGATTCTACGAGCCGATTTTGGTAGCCATTCCGCCGGAAGACCGCCACGAGCAGATCACGCGCCTCGCCGGCTACATCGAAAGACATTTTGGCGCGCGCCCGCGTGGTGCATGGCTCGCCGAACGCGTGTGGGAGCCGCAATTGCCTTCGTCGCTCGCGCCTTCTGGCGTCGAATACACGCTGGTCGACGACAACCATTTTCTCGGCGCGGGCTTCGAACTTGACCAACTCTACGGCTACTATCTGGCCGAGGATCAGCGCCACTCCGTAAAAGTTCTTCCCGGGCTGAAGGCTTTCCGCTACCTGATTCCTTTTCGCGCGCCTGTGGAAACCATCGAATTTCTGCGCGTTTGCGCGAAAGAACATCCCGGCGGCTTCGCGGCCATGGGCGACGACCTGGAAAAATTCGGCGTCTGGCCCGGCACCAACAAACTCTGCTACTCCGACGGCTGGCTGGAAAATCTTTTCATCGCGCTCGAGCAGAATTCGGATTGGCTGGAAACCGCCACGCCCGCGTCCGCGGTTTCTTCGCGTCCGCCACTCGGACGTGCCGACCTTCCCACCGCTTCCTACAGCGAAATGATGGAATGGGCGTTGCCCACCGCCGCGCGCAGCCGCTATCACTCGCTGTCCACCGAATTCGCGTCGCGCACGGAAATGCTGCCCTTTCTGCGCGGCGGGATCTGGCGCAATTTTTTCTCGAAATATCGCGAATCGAATTTGCTGCACAAGAAAATGCTCCACGTTTCGGAAAAAGTCCGCAAGCTCTTCGAACATCCTCACCCGGTGCAAGCCTTCCGCGATGCTCGCGAGCAGGCCTACACGCTGACGTTACGCGGCCAGTGCAATGATCCCTACTGGCACGGCGTGTTCGGGGGCCTCTATTCGCCGCACCTGCGCACTGAACTGTGGCGGTCGTTGATTCAAGCCGAAGCAATTGCCGACGCGCTGGCGAACCCGGCCGGCCACTACCAGAATGTCGTCACGATGGATTTTGACTCCGACGGCCGCGACGAACTGTATTTCACGTCAGATCGCTATGCTGCTGTGCTCTGTCCCGCGGATGGCGGCACGATTTCGGCGCTCGATTGCCGTCAGTCGAACGCCGCGCTGGTGAATTCGCTGGCGCGCCGCCCAGAGACCTACCACGCGAAGCTCAAGAATTTAAAAGCCGGCGAGTCGCATGGCACGCAATCCATTCACGAGCAAACCCGCGCGAAAGAAACTGGCCTGGATCGCTGGCTCAACTACGACCGCTGGGCTCGCCACAGTTTCCGCTTGCTGCTTTTTAGCCGCGAGAAGAAACACCACGATTGCGGCACCGCGCAACTGTCCGAAGATCCGGCGCTCGCAGGCGGAAGCTATCGCGCCACGAAAGTATCCGCCATGCACGCGACTCTGGCGTCGGAGGCCAGCGTGGATTGGGCCGCCGAAAAAGCGTTTTCGTTCGCGAATAACGCCACGGGATTTGGCATTCTTTGCGACGTGCTCCTGCGCCGTGCGGCAGCCGGAAACGCGTCTGTCTACGTGGGCATCGAAGCTGTTTTGAACTTCCTCGCGCCGTCCGCGCACGATCGCTATTTTGAGTCTGCCGGCGAGCGCCAACCGCTCCGCTGGTCCGCGGCCGCGCCGGGTTCGAATTTGCGCGTCGTGGACGAATGGCAGGGCGTCAGCGTGGCGCTCACCGCTCCGCACGCGCAGGAATTCTGGATCACGCCCATCGAAACGGTTTCCGAATCCGAAGAGGGGTTCGAGCGCATTTATCAAGGCTCGCAAATCATCGCAGTCTGGCCCGTGGAATTGGCCTCTGGCGCGGAATGGCGCGGCCAACTGAATTTCAATGTCGCGCGATTGACCTGACGATCGCGCCCCGCGGCGAGACGGCCGTCGCGCTTGCCGCCCGTCGCGCCACTCTGCTACAGTGCGCTGGGAGGAATTTCATGGCCGTTTCGCAGGAGCTGCTCGATATTCTGGTTTGCCCGCAGGATAAAACGCCGGTGAAGTTGACCAGCGACCAGCGGGGCTTGAAGTGCCCGTCGTGCCATCGCGTCTATCCGATTCGCGAGGATATTCCGGTAATGCTGATTGATGAAGCCCGCATTGAAGCCGAATGAAGCCGCGCACTTCGCCGCCTCGTAAAAGTTGAACGCCCCGCCGAACTCGGATGATCCCTCGACTCTGCTGCCTGCATTGCCGCAGGGTGCCGAAATCCTGATCATTCGCCTGCGTTCGCTGGGAGACCTGGTGCTGGAAACACCCGCCGTCGCCGCGCTGCATTCCTGGCGCCCGGATTTGCGAATCAATGTGCTGGTTGAGCCGCGCTTCGCGCCTGTGCTCGAGGGAAATCCCGCGATCGCCGAGCTGATTTTCTCGCGCGGTCTCGGCGAGACGGCACTCGATTTGCTTCGCCGCAAGTTTCCTATCGCGTTCAATCAGCACGGCGGCCCGCGCAGCGCCATGCTCACTGGCGCGTCGGGCGCTCCGCTGCGCGTTGGCTGGGCCGGATACCAGTATTCGTTTCTCTACAATGTCGCTGTGCCGGACGCGCAGGAATTCTACGGCGTGCCTGCCGTGCACACGGTCGAACATCGCATCTCGCAGCTTTATTTCACCGGCCTGCCGCGGGGCCCGATTCCCCGTGCGCAAGTGTTCGCGCAGCCGGAGGCGATAACGAGAGTCGCGGGCAAACTCGCGGAGAAGGGAATTGCCGCGGGTGCGCCGTACGCTGTGTTGCAGCCCGGCGCTCGCTTGCCAGAAATGCGCTGGCCCGTAGCGAAATTTGCCGAAACTGCGCGCTGGCTGCGCGAAAAACATGGAATTATGAGCGTGGTAAATCTGGGCGCGCGCGATGATGAGATTGCAACTGAAGTGCGCAACGCAATGGGGAATTGCGCGGTCATGCTGGATTCTCAGCTCGATATTCGAGAGCTGATCGCGCTGGTCGCCGCCTCGCGCATTTTCGTCGGCAACGATTCCGGCCCAGCGCATTTGGCGGCAGGGTTGCAGCGCCCCAGCGTCGTGATATTCAGCGTCACAGATCCCGTGCAGTGGCGGCCGTGGCAAACGGATCATCGCATCGTGCAAACCGGCGCCACGTTCGATCATCCGCGGGGCGACAAAGCCGTCGTCGTGAGCAATCCCCGACCAATTACATCCATCTCCGCTGATGAAATCCGCCGCAATTGCGAGGAATTGCTCGCCGAAAAATAATCGCGCGCGGGGAACCCAACGTCCCGCGCGCATCGGCCGCCACGATAGCGCGCCATGCATCACACTACGGCGCGAATCCGATGGATTGATCCTTGTACTCCACCTGCAGCCGCACTTCCTTCGTCTTGCTCTGCTTCAACACATCATGCGCCGAAGGAAACGGCGCGTACGGGCTCACTTCCACTGTGACAACAGTTCCGGACGGCTGCTCCGGCCCCTGCTTAATTTCTTCCGCGTTTTCGATGTGATAGCTTTTCACCGGACCGTAATAACCATTGGGCCCAAAATCATCCAGAAAATCCTGATACGAATAGCTCGGCCCAGGACTCCACAAGTGGTAAGCCTGTTCCAGATTTCCACTCGCGACCGTCTCCAGAAAGTGCTTCGCCGTGCGAACCTCCGTGTGAAATCGCAGCAAATACCAGGCAAAGCCCACCACCAGCGCGATAAAAACGATGGTAGTGATGATGTAGCGCCGAACCTTATCCGGCGGGTGCTCCTGCGACGTATCAAAGATTGCCACGAGATCTCCTCAGCTAATTTTTCGTCGCGCGCGCGGGGCCGCCAGCGGACAGCACTACAGCTGCCGCTTGAACAACATAATGCTAAAGGTAGTCATCACCGCCGCGATGCCCAGCAAAACTAGCACGTCCACATAGATTCCTTCAATCCCGGTATTTTTCAGCGTGAGGTTTCGCAGCGCATGCACCGCATACGTGAACGGATCAATCACCGAAACCCATTTCAGCCACCACGGAAATGCCGCGATTGGATAAACGGCGCCGGAAGGAAAGAACAGCAGGGTATTCAATACGCCGAAAATCGCGCGCGGCACCAGCGGATCGTCCACCCGCACCATCAGCAAAAACATGAAACTCATCATTGCCAGTCCCGTCGCGCCCACTACCAGGACTAAATAGAATAACCGCAAAGGATTCCAGATTTCCGGCAGCCCCACGATCAATCCACCGATGATCGTCAGCACCATGCCGGTCATCATGCCCTTGATCACGCCCGAACCGATCAGCGAAAACACCAACTCCGATTTCTTGATCGGCGTCACCAGATAACCTTCGTGCAACCCGCGCGCCTTGTCGTCAATATAAGTAATTCCGCCACCGATCATGGCCACCACGAAGATGGAGAGCGCGATGGTGCCCGCCAGCAAATATTTGATGTACTCGACGTACGGATAAATCTCCACCGTGTTCAATTGCACGGTGCCTTCCAGGCGCGGCGTCACGTCCGGCGCGTTCAGTTCTTCCACCATCTGCTGCACGCGCTCGATGATGGCGCTGGAAATAAATTGGTCGGTATTATCTTCCGTAAAAGCGATGCGCGGCCGGTCGCGTTGGTAGAACCGTCGTGAAAAATCGCGCGGCACCACCACCAGCGCTCGCACCTTGCCTGTTTCCAAATCGTGCGTCGCCAACGGCACCGAATTGTATTCAATCACCTTAAAGGTGCGCGGCCCCGCCGTGATGCCGTCAAACATTTCGCGGATCTTATCCGACTCCACCGAGTGGTCCTGATCCACAAAGCCAATTTCCACGCCGGTCACTTTTCCACCGAACGCGTAGCCCAGCACGATCAGCTGCACCAGCGGCAACACCATGGACACCATCATCAGCGCGGGGCTGCGGAAGAATTTCCGCAAGTCGCGTTCAATGAGCGCGCCGACGCGCTTAAAATTCATCGCGCTCCTTCAATGCGGCGCCGCGACTCCACGCTGCTAACGATAGAGATGACCAATATCAAGTCGCGCTCCCTCTTTTGCCGCATCCCGCAAATCGCTTCCGGTGTAATGCAGGAAAACATCGTCAAGCGTCGTGCCCTGCACGGTTACCCGTTTCACCTGCACGCTGCGCGCACGCGCCAAATCCATCAAAGCTGCTACCGTCGCAGGCCCGTCGTGCGAAGCGATGTGCACCATATCGTCTCGCTGCGACACGTCCGCGGCCTTCGCCAGCTTGCGCAGTTGATCCATCCAATCCGCGGGCGCGTTCGCGAATTCCGCTTCCACGGTGTCGTTCCCTGGCACGCTATCTTTTAATCTCGCCGGCGTATCCAGCGCCGCCAGCTTGCCGTGATCCACAATGGCGATGCGGTCGCACAATTTGTCGGCCTCGTCCATGTAGTGCGTGGTGAGCAAGATCGTCAGATCCGACCGCTCGCACAAATTGCGAATCAATTGCCACACATTCGAGCGCGAAACCGGATCGAGGCCTGTGGTTGGCTCATCAAGAAATAAAATCTTCGGCGAGTGCACGAGCCCGCGCGCGATTTCCAGCCGCCGGCGCATGCCGCCGGAAAATGTGCGCACCAGCGCGTCCTTAAACTTCACTAAATCCACGGATTCCAGCAGATCGAGAATCAGTTTGTCGCGCGTCGCCCGCGGCACGCCATAAAGCTTGGCGTGAATCAGCATATTTTCGGAGGCAGTCAATTCCGGATCGGATGTCAGCGCCTGCGGAATCACGCCCATGGCATTGCGCACGCCATCGGCATCGGTGCGCACGTCGTGTCCTGCGATCACCGCCGTACCCGAAGTGGGGGGCGTCAGAGTCGTCATCATGCGAATCAGCGTGGTTTTTCCCGCGCCATTGGGGCCCAGCAAGCCGAAAATCTCCCGCTGCCGCACGCTGAAGCTGATGTCGTTCACGGCCACCAGCTCACCAAACTTTTTCGTCAGGTGCTGCACATCAATCGCGTTTGCGGTTGATTGATCCATCGGCGTGGGCATCGGCGTCACAATTTCGCGAACCAGCTTTTGCGCGGCGGGCGCGGCAGCAGCACCGTCGCGGTCATTCCCGTGAATAACTGCCGGTCCGGATTCGGGATGGCCACCTTCACCGCGAAAGTTCTGATGTCGCGCTTCGTGCGACTCACGTCTCGCTGCGTGGCGAAATCATTTTCCACGCCGCGGAAAATCACGGACCCTTGGGTGATTGTTCCATCGGGCAGTTGCACGCGCAGCTTTTGCCCGACCACGATCGAAGCGATATAAGTTTCTTCCACGTCCGCTCGCACCCACAAATGGTCCACGTCCACCACCACTACGATCGGTGCACCGATGGCCACCACTTCGCCCTGCTTCGCCACGCGCACTGAAACGATTCCGTCCAGTGGCGCATAAATTTTCGTGTATCCCAATTGCGTCGCCATCTGCGCTTCGCTGGCGCGGGCCTGTTCGAGCTGTGCCATTGTGGTGGAAATCGCGCTCTTGCGCGCATCCACCTGAATGCGGTTCGCCTGCGCCACATTCACCGCCGCCGCTTCGGCCTTGGTCGCTTGTTCCAACGCCGTCACGTTCGCCTGCGAAATCGTCACGGCGGCTTCAGCGTGATCGCGGTCCTGCGCGGAAACTTCGCCTTTGTCGAAAAGTTGCTGCATGCGCCGCAAATCGTCCCGATCGCGCTTCAGCTGCGCGCGCGCGGGCTCGAGTTGTGCATCCGCGTAGGTGGCTCGTGCATGCGCCTCGATCAGCGACGCGTCCGTCTGCCCATTCGTCCACGTGTAATTGTGATTTGCTTCGTTTACCTGTTCTTCCAGGCTCGTCACATTCGCTTTGGTTGCGGCCAGGTTCGCTTCCAGTTCGGTGCTGTCCAGCACCGCGATCAAATCGCCCTTCTTCACCGTGCTGCCTTCGTCCACATTCAGCGTGATAATGCGCCCGGTCAGCTGCGGGCTCACGATCACCTCATTGCCGTCCACCACTCCGATCAGCGGCATGTCCGTGCCGTGCGGCGTGGTGAAGTAATACGCCACCGCTGCGATCGTGAAAATTACCAACAGGAACGTCGCAAATTTTCGGCCGGTCATCGCGCCCTCGCTTTCGTTCGAATCAGTCCATGATCAAGAAAATCCAGCAGCGCCTGTTTCCGCGCCACCAGGGCGTGCGGCGTCAGCAGATTGTGTCCCGCGACCTGGCTGAAAATCGCCGCCGCGGCGAAATACGAAGTAGTCATGCCCATGATCGTGAACGCCGTGTCATGCGGGTCCACGGCGCGAAATTCACCGGCGGCCATTCCTTCTTCCAGCGTGCGCACCAATTGATTGTGAAAAGGACGCAGATATTGACGCACGATCCAGTCGAACTCCTTCGTGGATTCCATCGCTTCGCGGTGCACCAGGCGCGGATAGTTCGGATGCGAGGCGAGAAAGTCAAAATAAGCGGTGATGAATTCGCGCAGCCTCTCGCGCGGAGAAGCTTGCTTGCGCTGCGGCTGATAGACCCCGTTGCGCAGCTGCCGAAAAAGATTTTCCAGCACCGCGCGATGCAAATGCCGCTTATCGCCGAAATAGTAGTACAGCATCGCCTTGTTAGCGTGCGCCGCCGTGGCGATTTGTTCGGTGCGCGCGCCCGCGAGGCCCTGCGCGGCAAAATGCTGCTCCGCGGCCGCCAGAATGCGCCGTGCCGTCGCTGGATTCTCGATTTTCCTTCGTCCGCGTCGCATCGTCTAGTTCCTACATTCCTATCCGCTGCATCACTCGGCGGGATATCGCGAGTACGCTATGGTGCCCTTGGGCGAAATCCCGAATCCGCTGCATTGCTTGTACGATCCCTTGACTGCGGCAGGCATTCTTCAACTAACTAGTTAGTTTAATGCCTCAAATCGTTGCCGTCAAGCGCAGCACTGCGCTCATTTCTTAATACGCACAGGGAAGTGGATTTGTTACTACGCGTCCAGCGCCCCGCCGGAACCAGCCGGCAGCTCGATGGAATACTTGGTGCGCGCCTTTTCAGCGTGCAGCTCGATGGCCAGCTCGATCAGGCGGTCAATCAGTTTCGGATACGGCAATCCTGAGGCCTCCCACAGCTTCGGATACATGCTGATGGAAGTGAATCCGGGAATGGTGTTCAGTTCGTTCACGTAAATCTTGCCGGTGCGCTTTTCCAGGAAGAAATCGCAGCGCGCCATGCCCGCACCGTCAATCGCGCGGAAAGAGCGCACCGCATAATCCTGAAACACGGCCACCTGCGCCTTCGTCAATGTTGCAGGGATCAGCAGTTGCGTGCCCTGCTCCAGATATTTCGCCTGGTAATCGTAATATTCGCGATGCGGCACGATTTCGCCGGGTATGGACGCGCTCACATCATCATTCCCCAGCACCGATACCTCAATTTCGCGCCCTACCACGCCGCGCTCCACCACAATCTTCAGCGCAAACTCCGCCGCGTGGTCCATCGCGGCCGAAATTTCATGCGCAGCCTTCACCCGCGTCATTCCCACGGACGATCCCAGCGTGGCCGGCTTCACGAACAACGGAAAGCGGAATTTCTTCTTGATGGCCTTCAGCACCTTCGCGCGCTCGTGTTCCCACTCCGACCGGCGCACAGCCAGAAACGGCACAATCGGCAACCCAGCCTGCTCGAACAGCCGTTTCTGCACGTCCTTATCCATGCCCACTGCGGAAGCCAGCACGCCCGCGCCGACATACGGCAATCCCGCGAGCTCGATCAACCCTTGTACCGTGCCGTCTTCGCCAAACGTGCCATGCAAGACCGGAAACACCACGTCCACACCGACGCTCGGTTGCCCCGCCGCTGGCCCCAACGGAACCAAAGTCGCCGCACTCGGATCAGGCGGCAGCACCACGCGATCGCCCGATTTCAGCACGTCCGCCAACAATTTTATCGAGCTGGTACCCACCAGCCAGCGGCCATCTTTCGAAATTCCAATCGGCACCGCTTCATATTTTTCAGGATCAAGCGCGCGGATTACCGAAGCAGCGGAAGCAAGCGAAACTTCATGCTCGCCGGAGCGTCCGCCAAACAGCACGCCAATGCGCAATCGCTTCTGCGCACTCATCGCAGAGTCACGGCGCGTCGACCAAATATGCACGCGAGCATCACAGGATTTTCTTCCCCAGGCCGGAAAGCACCAGTTCAACGCCCAGCGTCGCAGTAGTATTGTGCAGATCAATCACAGGATTCACTTCCACCACTTCAAACGAAACCATCTGCTTGCTGTCGGCGATCATCTCCAGCGCCAGATGCGCTTCGCGATACGTCACGCCGCCGCGCACAGGCGTGCCCACTCCCGGCGCATCACTCGGATCCACAAAATCCATATCCAGGCTCACGACGATTCCCGCCGTATCGTCTCCCGCAAATCGCAGGGCCTCAGCCATTACTTCGCGCATGCCACGCTCGTCAATATCGCGCATCGTGAAAATATGCACGCCGGAATCTTTCACCAGCCGCCGCTCTTTGGCGTCCAGGTCGCGTATTCCCACCAGCACCACGTTCCGCGGCTCCACCATCGGCTTGATACCGGCCAAATCCGTCAGCTCCGGCGGCCCGTAACCCATGATCGACGCCAGCGGCATGCCGTGCACGTTCCCCGAAGGCGAAGAATCCGGCGTGTTCATGTCGCCGTGCGCGTCCAGCCAAATCACACCCACGCGTTTACCATCTTTGTTGAAATGTGCGGCAGCTCCGGCCGTCGTGCCCACAGCAATCGAATGATCGCCGCCCAGCACCAGCGGAATCATGTCCTCATCCAAAGTTTTCTTCACCGCGTCCGCCAGGCCCTTGCACGCCTGCGAAATTTCGTCCAGATAACGCGCGCGCTTCTCGCCGTACGGCTGCTC
>Ga0209655_10000146_pt1 | contig 25803 bp, 20 predicted proteins | sample BogFormECP03_OM2_FD_188236 | JGI IMG/M metagenome (GOLD analysis project Ga0209655, IMG submission 188236) | Bog forest soil microbial communities from Calvert Island, British Columbia, Canada - ECP03_OM2 (SPAdes) (version 2) | ecosystem: Environmental > Aquatic > Freshwater > Wetlands > Bog ...
TCTACACCTCTGGATGGCCGAAGAACCAGAAGAGGTGCTGCCACAAAAGCACGGAACCGCCCGAATGCGGCTGCAGCTTGTCGCTGAGAACCAGCCCGGCCGGAATGAAGAAGCTGGTGCCGGCGGTGCGATCCAGAATCAGCAAAATGCAAGCCGGCAGCAAAACCGCAAACGCGAGCAACGCGATGACGGAGGTGACGAACCAGGCCCACGAGGAATAAGGCATGCGGGCCAGGGACATTCCCTTGGTGCGCAGGTCCAAGGTGGTGGCGATGAAATTCAGAGCGCCGAGCAACGACCCGATGCAAAAGATCGCGATCGAGATCGCCCATAGATTTTGACCCATCGCGAGTCCCGGCCCGGCATCGCCTCCCACCGCGCTGAGGGGTGCGTAGGCGGTCCAGCCGGAAATCGGCGGACCGTCGCTGACGAAAAACGCAGCCATCATGAAGAGAAACGCCACAAACGTGGTCCAGAAGGACATCATGTTGAATCGCGGAAAGGCCATATCCTCCGCGCCGATTTGAATGGGCAGGAAATAGTTTCCAAAGGCGGCGAAGGGAGCGTTGGTGAGCACAAAGAAGACCATGAGGGTGCCGTGCATGGTCATCAATGAGAGGTAGTACTCCGGCGTCATCACGCCTTGCGGCGCGCCGACGGCCGAGAGCTTATCCAGCAGTGGAATGGGCCAGGCGGGCCAGCCGAGGTGAATACGCATGAGCCAGGAAAGACCCATGCCGATGAAAACGGCGAGCAGCGCCAGCCCGTAGTATTGCTTGCCGATCACTTTGTGATCGAGGCTGAAGACATGTTTGCGAATGAAGCTGGTCGGCGCCGCGTGCTGGTGCGCGCCGTGTGCTGCAGATGTCTCATGCATGTGTGGACCTCAAAGAGTGCAACTTGACCCCTGGCGCGAGAGGCGCGCGATTCATCGAAATTTCTGTCCTGCTTACTGCCCTTCTTGACTCTTTAGCCACTGCTCGTAATCGGATTCAGTCATCACTTGCAAGTACGCCTTCATGTTGTAGTGGCCCAAACCGCAGAGCTGCGTGCACACGATTTCAAATTTTCCGGTTTGCGTGGCCGTAAAGTGCACGGGAATTTCGATACCGGGGACGAAGTCCTGCTGAATGCGCAGCACCGGAACGTAGAACGAGTGCCCGACATCTTTGGAATGCAGCGTCAGCAGGATGGGGTGATTCACCGGTACAACCAGAGAGCCCACTACCACGTCGTCGCGAGCCGCCACATCATTGGCCGGATCCAACCCGAAGTAGTTGCCGCTGCCATCGTCAATCTTATCGGGATGGAGGCCGCCGAACTGGCCGTCCGGCCCTGCGTAGCGAAAGTAAAAGGCAAATTGCTCGGCCTGAACGTCAATGTGCAGGGAATCGGCAGCGGCCGGCGCCAGATTCACCGCGCCCCAGACTTTCGATCCCACAAAAGTGAGAGTCAAGATCTCGATGCCCACCAGAATGATCGCAGCCGCGACTAAGGGGTTGGCGCCACCGGGGAAAATTTTGATCTTTCGAGCGGGGTTCTTATTGCTGGCCTGCCACACGAAAAGACCCAGAACCAGCTGCCCAGCCAAAAATAGCAGCCCCGAGCCGGTCATGGTCTCTTCCAGCTGGTGGTCGATCGCCGGGCCCGTGGTGGAAATGTCCACCGGCATCCACCAGGTGTGCATCACGAAGAATGATACCGAAATGAGCGTAATGACGATGACGGCCACTGCGAACAATTTGCCCATAATTTATCCGCCTCGCTGCGCTTTGCTCAAAACCAATTGGACTTCGACTAGACGCACCCCCGGTGTTATCCCAGGGATGCGGCTGTCGGAAGAGGTTCCGCTGCTGACTCAGTAAGGTGTGGCAGTGAAGACGAAATTCGCAGTCGCGGCACCGCCGCCAACCGTCACATCCTGCGTTTTCGTCCCGTACTGTTCTTGCCAAGCCGTCACGGTGTATTTCCCGGCGGGAAGTCCTGTGATGGTGAAGGTGCCATCGGCTCCCGTAACCGCATAGTGAGAAGTTTTCAACACCACGAAGTAGCCGTGCATCCACGGATGGATATTGCACTTCACCGAGATGAATTCCGGCTTGTCCCACTTCGTGTCAATTGGAGGCGAGCCGGGAGGCTGCGACTTGTTCCACTCCTGGTTCACCTTGGCCAGAGGATGGATGTTGTGGGAGGTTTGATCGTCGTTATAAATCTGCAGTTGCTGGCCCGCCAGCATTGGCAGGACGTGTGGCAAATACTGGCAGCCCTTCTGGTCGTAGCGCACACCCTGAGAAGGCGTGGTGGTGCCTTCATCGCCTGCGGAAATGTAAACCACCACCCATTGCAGAGTGTTTCCCGGTCCGGTCGCTACGTTCTCGGTATCTACCGGCGTCGCGTGCTGCTTGGCGCACGACGGTTCCTTGGACATATCAATCGGTTTCATTTTCATCGGCGTTCCGGTGTAGGTCACCTTCCCGGTGATGGATCCCGAACCCGCCGGCGGTGTGGCGAAAACCATCAGCGCGCTGCCCATCGCCACGGTTAGTCCTAAGGCTGCAACGAATTTCATTCGCATCGAATCAGTCCCTCCTTCTAGCCTGAGATTATTGTGCGCCGCCCGCGGAATCCGGACCGATCGGTTTCAGATCCTTTCCGTGAGCTGCTTTATAGCTTTGCCAGAGCGTGAGCTCCTGATTGGGGAGCCCCACCTGCAGCGTGCGCAGGAAATGAACCAGGTCCCATGCGTCGTTTGGCTGAATCACGTCTGCAAAAGAGGGCATCGGGGATCCGTCAAGGCCGGTCATGAAGATGCGATATAGATCGCGGTTGGTTTGGCCGCACATAAATCGCTCGCCCGTGGAGAAATTGAAGGGCTTGATGGGGTTGCCCTTGCTGTCCGTGAGTGTGGCAGCCGAGGGGCCATCCGCATGACCTTCGGGGCCGTGGCACTTCCAACATTCCAGCTTCTGGTAAAGTTCGCGGCCGTGCAGGATGCTTTCGATGGTGATAGGCGTTTCCTGCGGGATGGTGAGAGGCGTCCCGGGCTTCTCCTTGGCAAAGCGCGGCGACCAGGTTTTGATGAAGGCCACCAAATCGGCGCGCTGCTGGGGATTGAGCGGCCGCCAGGATGGCATGTTGGTGTCAACGAACCCACGCGTGATGGCGTCGTAGAGATCCTGATCCAAAGGCAGCGTGCCGGTGGGCGTCGAACGGCACTTGAACGTGGCTTCGGTGAAATCCCGCGGTTGCGGGTCAATCCATTGCGCGTTCATGCCTTGGCCGTTGCCGTCGGGCCCGTGGCAGCCGATGCAGAAGCGCCGGTACAACATTTTTCCGCCTTCGGCGTGCCCGGTTATGCCGTTAATTTGGCTGGTCTCCGTTGCGACGCTGGGCGTGCCGAGCAACGGATCAGGTGAATTCACATGCGATTGCGCCGTGCTGCGTGTTGCGCTGGCTGAAAGCAGAACTGCTGAGCCCAGCGCGAATGTCACTGCGAATTTTTTGAGTGTCATTGCTGGTCTCTCCCTTAAAAGTCGAAATCAATTCCGAAATAAATGCTGCTGCTCCAAGTCGCGGCGAATGGACTGGCGATAACGCCGTCGCCGTCCCCGCTCAGCGGCTCCTGCCCGATTGTCCTCACGCGGGAGTATTCCCAGTCGAGCGCTACGCCCGCGCGGCTGAACATGATCGGATACCAGCGATATCCGAACGAGTACGCAGTTATGTTGCCATTGCTGCTGCTGCCGTTTCCAATGTTGCTGAATGCCTGCTGTCCCACGCTAATCTGTTCGAAGCGCGCCAAGGCCACGTTCTGCGGATTAAAGTAGTAGTGCGCTTCCAGGAACCCGCCGTAGAAGGTCGGAGCTTGTGCACCCGGTGGAAGCGTCGGCTGCGTGGACGCAATGCCCGGAGTGATGCCCAAGTACGGGTTGTCGTGCCCATACATGAATAAGGGCATCAGCTCCAGGTTCTTGTAGCTGAGGTCGCCGGCAACGCCGATGCGATAGAACGGCTTATTATCAATCCCCACCAGCGGGCTGCCATCTAGGGTTTGGTAGGCAGTCGGCCGATGGCCGATATAAGCAAACGCGCCGACGCGTTCCTGACCAAAGCCACTTTCCCCTGGCGGCCCAGGAGCATTGAATGCCTGGCTGAATGCCAAGTTGACGTCGTAGCTCCGGCCGGCGGGGGGCGCGCCAGGCACCACGTCAGTTGTGAAGTTCACGCCTCCTTCGTTGCTGCTCAGGAAAGAGACGGAATAGCGAGTGTAGCTATTGGCCGAGTGGCCTGCCAACTCGACGCCGATCTGATTGTCCCCATAGCCGAAGTTGTTGCAGGGGGCTGCTCCGCACGGGTTGTCGAAGTGATAAATCTGGTAGATCCCGCCGTTATTCGAAAGGAACAGGAATCGTTTCTCGGAAATCAAATTGTCGAGTTCGAATCTTCCAAACTTGATGTTGAGCCACGAACTGCCGTGCAAGTTATCGAAACGAATGAAGGCGCTTTCAAAGTGCCACACCGCCGTCGGATCTGAAGACGGCAGCAGCACGAACGAAATGTTCTTGTAGAGTGTCCCGGCGGACCACAGGTCCATTCCGGAAAGATCGAATCCGGCTTGGGTAACCGCGCCGGTTGCGGTTGCCGGTCCACCGGCGCCGTCAAATACTTGATTGTTGGCGGTTTCACGGTGCCAGCTCGGAGTGATGCGGAATGATATTGGGAAGTAGGAGGGGTTTTGCCAAATCGGAGAGTCGCGGTCGTTCATCAATTGATAGCCGTTGTCGCGGAACACTTGCCCGAAATTATTTAGCTCGGGCCACGCCGTATGACACGCCGAACACGGCAGGCCATACTTGCGCGCGAACGCCGGGATCGCGATCATTTTGCCGGAGGGCAGAGCGCTCGCGGTCCGCACATCGCATACCGCGATCGCTATCAATAGAAATGCACACGTCAGCATCGTCTTCCAGCGCGACCAATTCATGTTCATAGGATTTGCACCCTCGCGAAACTTCTTAGACATACACCCTCCTGTTGCAACTGGCGGGATAGCGTTTCTGCGATTCGTAATTTGCTTGCAAATGGGAATGGAACGACTTGCGCAGCTGACGAGCAGGTGAAATGAAGACCGATTTGAATTTCGTATGCGCGCATCCCAGGAACCCTACTTCTTCCCCCGTTGGCGTACGCCCAAAGTCCGCACAGACGCCAAACGCCCCGGAAAATACTCCCGCTGAATTAAGAATGCAAGATAAAAATTAACAAAACTTAACACTTTGTTCTTTCCCTCCCTTTTGGTGTATTTTCTCCTATGGCACGGTCGGGCTCGCGGTTCCCTGTTCAGGGCAACACCGGCCTGGGAAAGGTCGTCTGAGAGGCGGGGCCGACCAGGGCTAGCGTGCGGGTTGAGGCAGGCAGGGGGATGGATGAATATTGAGCTTCGGGGGAGGGTCCGGGTGACGAGGCCGCTGAACGCGGTTCAGGGCAGTTTTCCCGCCTACCGGCGACGGCGATCGCGGGTTCGACCGACCTCTGGTGCAATCCCCTGCATTTTAGCCTTTGTGGCTCTCGCGGTATTCTGCGCTCCCGCAGCTAAGCCCTTCGCCGCGACGCAACGCGAACAGAAGGCCGAGGTGCCGGAGGGCTTCGCAATTGACCTAAAGGCTTCCGAAGCAGACGTGCTGAAGGCGGTGGAGCTTGTGTCGCAGGACACGGTGCTGCACGGCACGCAGGTCTATTCCCGGGAGGACGAGCTTACCGAGGCGGAGGCAGCGACTGGCTCGGTATACTACGGAGCGTGGACCGGACCGGGACACGCGTTTTATAAAGTGCGCAAACAGGCGCTTTCGCCGACGCATTTCAAGAACAGTACCGACGTCGGAATGATTACGGTGCGCTACATTGTTCTGGGCGTCGCCCCCGATCGCACCCATTTGCAGATTGACGCCGTATTCATCGAAGACGGCTCGAAGAGAGTCCACACATCGGACACTACGGTGGAGACGAGCGAATTCGCGGAGATTCAAAGCCACATCGTGCGCATCCAGCGCGAAGAACGACAAACGGCGGACCTGCAGCAGCGGCAGCAGCTGCAACACGCCGCGCAAGCGAATGTAAAGGAGCGCAACGCGGAAGCGGCGCGGCTGAAAGACGCCGAAAGCTCCGTGCAGAGCCTGCAAGTGCGGCTCAATGAGTTGCAGCACAAAGCTGAATTGCGCGTAAAAGCCCAAGCTAACTTGAAATCAGCTCCCTTCGAGCATGCCGCGACGCTGCAGACCGTGCCAGCCAATTCAGACGTGCTGATCGAGATCATCACGCCGTATTGGTACGGCGTCGAAACTGTGGACGGTCATCGCGGATGGCTCCGGCACGACCAGGTGGAACCGATACCGTGAAGAAAACCCCTCGCGCCGTGGTCCGTTTTGGAACTCTGCTGCTCGCGTTAACATTCGTAGCCGCCCTTGCTGGCGCGCAGGCGGCTCCCTACGAACGAACGTTTACCAGTCCTGTTGCAGACGTGGAGCGTGTGGTGCGCAATCTGCGCCCCAGCTCCAGCGGTCGCCTGCCAACGGTGGATGGCTTCGTGGAAGCCAGCGACGTGCCGATCGACCGCTACGAGCGCGGCTACTACGAATGCACTTTTCAGGTGGTGGCGACGCCTGCAGGCAGCGCGACCGTCCGCGCGAGCGCCAAGATCACCGCTTGGTACAACGATCCCACGCCGGGGCGCTCCGGCTATCGCGTGCTGGTTTCCAACGGTCACATTGAGAGTGACTTCCTTGACCAGATTCAGGAAGCACTGGGCCCAACTTCGGCGCCCAAGCCGGCTGGCTCTGCGACGGCTGCACCTGCGGTCAGATCGAACGTCTCTGCCCCGCCTCCGGCGAGCAGCGGAGGCATCCGGCCGCAGACCCGACTCGACCCAGCACCTCTCGACGCTGGAGAATCGACGTCAAACAAGAACGCGGTAGCGCGAGACTTTGCAGCCGCGCCGCGACAGCCGGCGGAGGCTGCGACGCCAACTCTATCGTCGGCCGAAAGTGTGGAGTCTCTGAAATTGCAGCGGGCCGCAGTGGAAAAGAGGGCGCAGGAACTTTCGACCGATATTAAAAACTTTGAAGAGATTCTTCACAATCAAGTGCGGCCCGCGGACTTGGCCACGGTGAAGAAGGCTGGCACCCACGTCGTCTCGAAACCTGCTGAGGGGGCGCCGGTACTATTTTCCGCCGACGCCGAAGATGAATTCCAGGTCCTCGAGCTGGAGGGAGCGTGGGTGCACGTGCAGATTTCCGGCTCCTCTCGCGGCTGGATTCGCCGTGCGCAACTGGATCTTCCCGCGGAGTATGCGGACAGTTCCGCTGCAGCCGGTGATCCAGCGCCCGCCGCCACCGCGGGTCTTTTCAACATCAGCAAGGACGAGACCACCACTTTCGGCGGCAAGTGGGCGCCGCTCGCCACGAAAAAAGTTCGCGTGATTTGGCTCGAGCCGGCGTCTCCCGCCACAACTTCCACCGCCAGAGAAAAGCTTGCCTATGCCCGAGCGCTTTTCGAAAAATCCTACGGCGAACTGAAGTCTTCGGGCACCACGGTGGATGGCGTGGTGATCGTATTTGATTCCGCCGACGGGGGACAAATCGCCGCCACTATCTCCAGCCTGAAGCAACTGGTGGACGGCGCAATATCCGAAAGCGCATTCTGGAGGCAGAGTTCGCTCGATCCTTCGGAATCGTTCCAAGCCTCTGCCAAGCCGTAGGGGCGCTGCCTGCTACAGAGCCGCTACCGACGGTCCGCGCCCGCTCTTGATTCGCTCGCTCCCACATTCGCACGCCGATCGCACGCGCAATTCATCAGCGTTCAACCGGATTCGTTTCGCCAGCCCGATTCGTTGTATAACATTCACGGGGAGAACAAATGAAATATCGCAAGCTGGGGCGCACTGGTTTCAATGTGAGTGACATCGCCCACGGACTGTGGGGCATGAGCGGCTGGAGCGGTTCCGAAGATCAGGAATCGCTGCAGGCGATGCAATTGGCGATTGATCAAGGCAGCAATTTCCTTGATACCGCGTGGGCTTACGGGGAAGGCAAGAGCGACGGCTTGCTGGGTGAAATATTGTCGCGGAACAAAGGCAAACGGCTCTTTGCCGCCTCAAAAGTTCCGCCGATGAATGGACGCTGGCCCGCACTGCCGGAATACAGGTATCGCGAGGTCTTTCCCGCCTCGCACGTGATCAGCTACGCCGAGAAAATCCGCGAAAAGCTCGGCACCGAATCCATTGATATCTTGCAGTTCCATGTATGGGACGACAGTTGGGCGGCCGAACCGGAATTTCGCGAAACGGTGGAGAGGCTGAAAAGCGAGCGGCTGATTCGTTTTTTCGGCCTGAGCATCAACCGCTGGCAGCCTGAAAATGGAATTGCGGCGTTGCGCACCGGACTGGTGGACACGGTGCAGGTGATCTACAACATTTTCGATCAATCGCCGGAGGATAAGCTTTTTCCGGTTTGCCGCGAGCTGAATGTCGGGGTGATCGCGCGCGTTCCGCTGGACGAAGGAAGCCTGGGCGGAAAGATGACGCCCGCGACAAAATTCCCAGCCAATGACTGGCGCGCGAAATATTTTGGCCCGGCCAACCTCACGAAAACTCTGGCACGCGTGGATGAATTAAAGAGAATCGTGCCGCCCGGAATGACTCTGGCGGAGATGTCGCTGCGCTTCGTTTTGTCCAACCCGGATGTAGGCACCACGATCATTGGGATGAGAAAACATGCGCACGTGAAAGAGAACATCGCGGTGAGTGATGCGGGACCGCTCGATAAAGCTCTGCTGCAAAAGCTGAAAGCGCACCGCTGGGATCGCGTGCCGCAAAACTGGTCGGACTGACGCTTCGGCCTTCACCGCACCGGGCGTTTTCGGCATCACGCAAGCGATCCGCCGGGGGACGCCCACGTGGATATGGCATAATAATTCAGGCGCAATCGACTGGCCGGTTTGTCCGGCCGGCTGATCACCAGCAAAAGTGACAACGCGCACGAAAATTCGCAGAAAGTTGCTCGCGGTGCATCGCAAACTGCGCGAGGCCCGCATGATCGTGAAGGGCTTGGTCTCCACGCGCCATCCCGTTCTGGTGCACATCATTCCTATACGGCGTTGCAACTTGGCCTGCACCTACTGCAACGAATTCGATGATTTTTCGAAGCCCGTGCCGCTGGAGGAAATGTTCGGCCGCATTGACCGGCTCGGCGCGATGGGTACGTCCGTGATAACGATCAGCGGCGGCGAGCCGCTGCTGCATCCCGAGCTGGACGCGATCATCGCACGCATACGCCAGAACGGCATCATGGCCGGGCTGATTACCAACGGGTATTTGCTTGTCGCCGATCGCATCAAGGCGCTGAATCGCGCTGGACTGGAGTACCTGCAGATCAGCATAGACAACGTCAATCCCGACGACGTTTCCATGAAGAGCCTGAAAGTGCTCGACCAGAAATTGAAACTGCTGGCCGAGCACGCCGAATTTCAGGTGAACATCAATTCCGTCCTGGGCGGCGGCGTTGCCAATTCCGAGGACGCTTTGACCGTGGCGCACCGCGCCGTTGAGCTGGGATTCACTTCGACCGTCGGAATTCTGCACGACCACAACGGCCAGCTGCAGCCGCTGGGCCCTCGCGAGCAGGAAATTTTCGAAGAAATCATGACGCTCGGCAAGCAATCCTTCACCCGCATCAATCAATTCCAGCACAACATCGCCAAGGGCCTCGAGAACGACTGGCGATGTCGCGCCGGATCGCGGTATCTCTACATCTGCGAGGACGGCCTGGTGCATTATTGCTCGCAGCAGCGCGGCTACCCCGGCATTCCGCTGGCGCAATACACCGACGAGCAGCGCCACCGCGAATTTTTCACCAAGAAGGGCTGTGCGCCGCGTTGCACGGTGTCCTGCGTGCATCAAACTTCGGCCATGGATTTCTGGCGCGCACCGCAATCTTTGGAATCCGGTCCGACGCCACCGATGGCTGCGGCAGAAAACCTGGTGCAACTGGCGGGCCCGTCGAATCGTCCCTCGTAACTTTGCCGCGTAACTTCGCCCCGTAACTTCGCCGCGCAAGTGCACTTCCTGAAAATCCACCATCCGCTGCCTCGTTTCTCTTTCGCGCCGTGCGGCGCTAATTGCTTGGTCAAATCGTATCGAAGTGGCTAAAGTTTCGTATTGCAAAGAGTTACACGTGAGCGTGAAAGACGCTCATCTATCCGTTTTTTTCTGCTTCGCGGGGTGCGGAGCAGATCCACGCCGATTTCGCTGCAGACGTAACGATGCGGTCGAAGGTTGGGCGAAAAATTAGGAGTTCCCTCGGAGGTGTGACGATGAGACTGCGCAAGCTGCTGGTTAGGGCGTTGCTGCTTTGTGCCGTGCTGTCGTCCGTTGCCACGCGCAGTTTCGCGCAGGTGAACACCGTAAATTTGTCCGGCACGGTGCTAGATCCGCAAAATCTAGCGGTGAAGGATGCGAAAATCACCGTGCGAAATCCAGCGAAGGGCATTGAACGCACCGCAACCAGCGAGGCCGACGGCAGATATAAATTCGTCGGCCTGCCGCCCGGAACCTACACGCTGACGGTGGAAGCACCCGGCTTCGCGATTCTCACCGACACATCTTTCACTTTGACGCTCGGGCTAGTGGCTGAATACAACCCACAACTGCAAGTGCAGACCACGGCGGCGTCTGTGAATGTTTCGGCCGCGCCGGACCTGGTGGAAACGAGCAAGACGGATGTTTCCATGACCGTGACGCAGAATCAGATCGATAATTTGCCGATCAATGGCCGCAACTACATCAACTTCACGCTGCTGGATTCGCGCGCGGCGCGCGACAACACTCCTTCGATCGGCGCGGCGCCCAACACCGGCCTGAACCTGGGCGGGCAGCGCGGCCGCTCCAACGAAATATCCGTGGACGGCGCGGATGCCATTGACAGTTCGGTGAACGGAGTGCGCGCAACGGTATCGCAGGAAGGCGTGCAGGAATTTCAGGTGATTAGCAGCAGCTACATGCCGGAATACGGGCGGGCGATGGGAGGAGTCGTCAACATCGTCACGAAATCTGGATCGAACGATTTCCACGGAGATGCTTTCGGGTTCCTGCGCAATGGCGCGATTCAGGCACAAAATCCGTTTTCAGTGACGGCGTCGTGCAATCCGGCCACATTTGAATGTGGCATCACTCCCGTCAAGCAATCCTACACGCGCGTGCAGGCCGGCCTGACGCTGGGCGGCCCCATTCAGAAGGACAAGACATTTTTCTTCTTCAGTTACGAACTCACGCGCCGCGAGGAAACTGGATTCACCGCGATCGGCCAGGACAACTTCGGATTTATTAACTCGAATATTTTGCCCCCGTTCTCCGCGCCGTGCCCGTTGCCTGCGTATCTGGTGACGCCGACGCAACAAGCGTTCGTTCAGGCGGTGCCCGCGTCGGTGGGCATCCCTTATCTTTGCGCGGCAGCGGCGAGCTCGTTCACGGCGATTTTCGGGAACACGCCATTCTATCCGGGCGCGACGTTTCCGAGCACTAGCGCGCCGCTACCTGCGTCGTTCACGGGTTTGGAGTCAACCATCGGAAATTTCCCCATTTCCGAGAAGGGCAGCATCTACTCATTGCGCCTGGACCATATCTGGAATTCCCGTAACAGCACTTTCGTGCGCGGCATGGTTTCACCCGACAGCGTGGACGGCATTCAAGTGAACGCGCAGAACCAGACGTTCGGCCAGAACTCCGGAAACCGCACTTCCTCGCAGCAGACGCATGACTGGGCTTTGATCGCGCAGCACTCGACCACCATCAGCAGCAACGTGTTCAACGAGGTTCACTTCCAGTTTGCGCGCCGCAGTTTTTTTTATGGTTTCTCCGATCTTCCTGGTGGTTCTGATCCTGCCGTGAACATTGCCGGCGCGGCGTATATTGGGCGCGAACCTTTCTCCACCGAGGACCGCGTGGAAAAACGCTATCAGGTCACGGACAATCTGACGTGGATCAAAGGAAAGCACTCTCTGAAGTTTGGCGTGGATTTCAACTTCATTCAGCTGCAGTCGCCCTCGTCGCAGATTTTCACGCTGAATTACGGCGGCGTATATGATTTCGGCAGCGTTTCGATCGCGGCGGGCGCTCCCAGCCTGACTCCCGTGCAGGCCTATGGCTTCGGCACTCCCACGATTTTCTTCCAAGGGATCGGGCAGTCGAATAGCCCTTTCAACAATGAGCTGTTGGGGGTTTTCGCGCAGGATAGCTGGAAAATAAATCAGCGGCTCACTCTGAATTACGGTTTGCGTTACGACATTGGCTGGCAGCCTACGTTCGCGGCCGCTACCGCTTCGAATGCCGCGGCCGAGAAAGCGTTTGGAGTGCAAGAAGGCGTGCCGATTGATTCCAATAACGTTTCACCGCGCATTGGAATCGCCTGGGACCCTTGGGGCAACGGCAAGACGGTGATTCGCGCCGGCTACGGATTTTTCTACGACAATCCGGCGCTAGCGCTCACCTTCCTGGCCACAGCGGAAGACGGTGCACGTTCGGCGCTGCTGCAATTCCCTGGCGGAACACCGGATGGCTCGTTGAACGCTGCTTCGATCTTTCAGGGAATATTGAATGTGCCGGACATGGGCTGCTCCACGGCCACGCCGAGCATGTGTTATCAGGCCAATCAGCAGCGCTTCAACGCATTCCAGCCCAATTCGCTTTTCATCAATCAAAATTATTTGTCGGTGCCCAATCCACTTGTGCCGGGAGCGCTTGGATATCCGCTGGTGGGTATCCCCTACACGATCCCAATCAAGAGCAATTTCCAGTACGCGCTGGCGCAACAGGCGAACTTTTCGATCGAACGGGAGCTTTCGCGAGATTGGAAAATCAGCGCCGGTTACAACTACACGCACGGCACGCATCTGGATCGCACGATCAACATTAACGTCACCAATCCAGCGATTCTCGATTCCAACGCAACAAATGCCATTGAAGCCGGACTGATTACTCCCGGGACGAATCCCCTCACTGTTCAGGTTCCCGCCAACGGCGGCGTGCCGGGCTGCGTGAATACCGGTACTGGCAGCGTCTTGGTTGAAGCTCCGGGCGTATTCGGGATCGGCTCTTCAGCGCCCGGATGCGGAACGCCGATCGGACCGATCGGCACGGCGGCAGCGTTTAATTTTTTCCGGCCGTCAGGCCCGAATCCATCGTTCGCCGGGCTCGTGGGAGGCTACACCAACCTGCTTGGCCTCGCGCAGGCGGGTGGATTCCCCACAGGTTTCCCGGGAGTGCAGGTGCCGTGGAGCGACGTGAACCCGCAAACTTCCACGGGAAACTCCCTTTACAACGGATTCACGCTGACGGTGACGAAGCGTTTTTCGCACGGCTTCGAAATGATTTCCGGTTGGACGTGGTCGCACACCATTGACGACTCGACCGACCTCTCGACGCTGCTGAATCCACAGGATAATAGCGATCCCAATGCCGACCGCGGAAATTCGGACTTCGATCAGCGCCATCGCTGGATCACCAGCGCGGTGTATCAGACGCCCTACCGCCAGAGCGACTCTGAGTGGTGGAAAAAGTTCCTTTCAAATTTTACGATTTCGCCGGTGATCGAGGTGGCGTCGGGACGCCCTTTCAACATCTTGCTCGGTTACGATACCAACCTCGATTTCGGTTCTTCCACGGGCCGTCCGTCCGTGCTTCCTGCGGGCGCAACGGTTCCCGCCGGTTTCCCAGCGGCGACCACCTCACCTTTTATTCGTGACGCCGAGTTCATCCTTCCGACGAATTGCTTTGGCAGCGACGGCTCAGTCATTCCTCCCAGCGCAACCGTTCCCGTGCCGCCCACGGGCTGCACTGGCGATCTTGGCCGCAACGCTTTCACCCAGCCGGGCTTCTTTGAGATTGACCTACGCATCGCCAAGCAAATCCCCATCACCGAGCGCGTAAATCTCCAGGTGATTGCCGATGGATTCAACATGTTGAACCATTTCAATGTCAGCGGCGTGAACCCCGTCTGCGATTCGACCGCCGGAGCTGCCAACTGCGCCGCTGGCCAGCCCACGTCGGCGTACGATCCGCGAACGTTTCAATTCGCGCTGAAACTCAACTTCTAATTCCGAGTGGCACAGTCGACTTCGCCTGTGCTGACGTGTGCTGAATTGGCTAAGCGCTGCAACGTAACGCGGAATTTTGCGCTCCGCACGCGTTCGCGTTAAAGTGTTTGCAGGCGCTCGGCGCGAGCGTTCGCTTCAACGGGAACACTATTCATGAGCTCCATCGTGTGGTTGATCCTTGGCTTGGTTGCCATCGGCGTAGTCGCGGCTATTGTGTGGTCCGCGGCGCGGCGTTCGGACGCGCAACTCTCCGTGGTGCGTCAGGAAATGCAGAATTCCCTGGCGACGCAGGGCCAATCCGTAAACGCGCAAATCAATCATTTGATGCAGTCGGTCACCACGCAGCTCGGGCAAGTGCGCCAGGAATTGCAAACCGGAGTGGCATCCTCCGGCAAGCTCGCCAGCGACGCGCAGATTGCCATGGCGCAGCAGCTGCAATCCTCGAACGAGACCATCCGCAAAATCAGCATGCAGATTGCGGAAGTGCAGCAGGCGGGTCAGCAGATGTCGCAATCCGCGCAGACACTGCAAAATGTTCTGGGCGGCGCGAAAACCCGCGGCGTGCTCGGCGAAGTGGTACTGGAACGATTGCTGCAAGATGCTTTGCCGCGCGGCGCCTACGAGACGCAGTACCGCTTCGATTCCACCGGCGCGATCGTGGACGCGATCGTGCGCAGCGGCGACCGCATTCTTTCCGTGGACTCGAAATTCCCACTGGACGCTTACCGGCGACTGTTCGACGCGGGCGAATCCGCGCGGCGCGAATTTTCCGTGGCCGTTCGCAAGCACGCAGACGCCATCGCGGAAAAATATATTTTGCCGGACGAGCACACTTTTGACTACGCGCTGATGTTCGTACCTTCCGAAGGCGTTTATTACGAGTTGCTGATGACTGAAGATTCAAAATACGGGCAGATTGATGAATATTGCCGAGCGAAACGCGTGTTTCCCGTTTCGCCGAATACCTTTTACGCGTGCCTTAGCGCGGTGGCCAGCAGCCTGCAAGGGCAGAAGATCGAGGAGAACGCGCGGCATTTGCTCGCAGGTATGGGCGGACTGAAAAAGCAATTCGAAGCTTTCGCCGAAGTTTACGACCGGCTTGGCACGCATTTGCGCCACGCGCAGCAGAGTTACGAAGATGCCGACAGCCGCTTGAGCCGCGCGCGCAATTCGCTGGAGCAAATGGCACAGGGCGCGCTGCCCGCACCCGAAGCGCAAGCCCCACCAGAAACCCTCAGCGCCGCGTCCGAGAAATAGTTCTGACGACTTAACGTGTTCGTTTCGCACGCCGGCGCGGCGCGGCAATCAAGAAGTTCGATCTGCGGCTACTCACTGCAGGGCCGCGGCCGCCGATTCCATCAGGGTCCGAAAATCTCCCGCCATCGTGGTGGAAAGAATCTCTTCGGTTTCACGCCACACTTTTTGCGTGTCGTCCGGGTGATGCGTTAGCCGGTCCGCGAGGTTCTTGACTTCGTGCTGCAGGTCTTTGGGGGCGATGCTTTCGGCCGCGGTAAAATAACGGCGCGCTATACCCGCATCGGGCGCGGCAAGAATTCGCCCGTGAAACGAAAAATCTCCCGTGGCGATCGCCTGTACTTCAATTTCCGCGGAATTTTGTGTGCCGCCTGACGTCAGCACTTCCTGCCGGTCGCCACGCAAAAACCGCAGCACGCCGGGAGTTTGATTTACCACCCACACACGCAACGCCTGGTCCGTGCCCTGCACGTGCAAAGCGAGCTTGCTCCGTTTTTCTGGAACCAACGGAGGCAAGGGCGGATCGAAATGCAGACTTGCGAGCGTTGTGGCCGCCGCCCATTGCGCGCCGGGCGTCTCGATTGCTAGCTTCGCGGGACCGGGCAGCGCGCGAGGGCTCGCGAGCACCACGATGCATTGCGGTGAAGACGCCAGCAAGAACGCGCGTTCGCCATTGATGCTCACGCGATTCGCATCCACGTCGCCGCGAAAACCGCCACCGCAAACGGAAAACCGGTCCACCTGCGACACCACTGGTGCAACGCTGGAACCTTGCTCGCCCGCGCCCGCGCCGGACGCGTCTATCAGCGCAGCGGCCGAATTGCCCGCTGCGGTGGCAATCAGCACCGCCGCATCCGCGGGAGCGGTGAAAAATGCGCGCCCGCTTTTGTCCGTCTTCACGCGCTGCCCTTTTCCAACGTCCACTGTAATCCCATCCGCGAGCCGTCCGTCCACGCCGAGAACCGCAAGCGTCGCAGGCTGCCCCGCGACGAGCCTGGGCGGAAGCACGATCGAAACGGTCCAAGTAGTGGCGGAGGTGGATTGCGCGCGGGCCGTCGGCGCACAAATCAAAAACGAGCAGCCGCACGCGATGCATGCAAGAGAAACCGCGGGCCAGAAAAACGCGGGAATCCGCGAGCGCTGCTTCTTTGTGATCCACAATCCGAAAACAAATCGCCGGTCTCGTGTCATTTGGAAGGCGGACGCATCACGCGCTCGTACACTCTGGATTCGCGGAACAGCCGGAACAGCTCGGCATCAATTTCGTTCGCCTGCACACATTCATCCAGGATGCCCAGGGCGCGCTCGACGGGAACCGCGCGTTTGTAGGGCCGGTCGGAAGCCGTCAGAGCATCGAAAATATCGCAAATTGTCATCATTTTTGTCGGCAGCGGAATTTGATCGCCGTGCAGCTTGTAAGGATAGCCGGCGCCATTCAGTTTTTCGTGATGCGCGCGCGCGATTTCCGGCACGCCGCGCAATTCCTTCGTCCAGGGAATCTGGCTGAGGAAATTAAACGTGTACACCACGTGCGATTCAATCTGCTGGCGCTCGGCGGCGTCCAGGCTTCCTTTCGGTATGGAAAGCAGCCGCATTTCATCCGCGTTGATGTAAGGCAGCTCGCTGCCCTTGCTGTCCAAGAAAAATTGCTTGGCGATTTCGTTCAGCTTGCGGAATTGCCCCTGCTCCATCAGCGTCGGCTCGTTCGCCTGCAGAATAAATTCCAGATAATCCTGAATCCGGTCGAGGCGTTGTTCGAAATCTTCGCTGAGCCGCGCGATTTCGCTGAGCGCGTCCCCGCGGTCGCGCTCCAGAAACATCTGCAGCTTGCGGCGCACCATGCCCACTTCCACTTCCTTGCGAATGTAGTCGAAACGCTGTTTCACCAGTTCCATTTGCATCGGGTACAACTTTTTCGCCTTCACCAGCACTTCTTCGCGCACTCCTACTTTTCCGAAATCGTGCAGCAGCGCGGCGTAGCGAATTTCCTTCATCTGCTCGTGGTCGAAACGGCTGGCGCTGTACGGGCCGGTGGACACCTCGTCCACAATTTCGGCCAAGCCCTGGGTGTATGCGGCCACGCGCAGCGAATGTCCGGAGGTTGTCGGGTCGCGCTGCTCGATGGCGGTCACCGCGGCTTTTACGAAGCCTTCGAACAACGTCTGAATATCGTTGTAGAGCTTGCGGTTTTCGTAGGCCACCGCCGCTTGCGATGCCAGCGACAAAGCGAGGCGCACGGAACGTTCGTGGAACGGCAGCACGTGCGCGGCCACGTCCGCCTCGCCGCGCAAACGCGCTGCCGGATCATTTCTTGCGTTGATCAGCTGCAGCACGCCAAGCACTTCGCCCTTGGCGTTGCGCATCGGCAAGGTGAGCAGTGATTTCGTGCGATAGCCCGACTCGCGATCGTAATGATCGTTGAAGTGAAACGGCATTTCCGGCGGGATGTGGTACGCGTCCGCGAAATTCACCACTCTTCCGTGCAGCGCGGTATAACCCGCCATGGAGTCTTCCGCCAGCGGCAGCGTGAATTCCTTGAACGGAAATACCAGGCTGTCGTTCTGCGTCAGCATGAAACGCAAATGGCGCTGGCCCTCGGCTTCATCTTCAATCAGGTACAGCGAGCCGGCATCCGCCCGTGTGATTTCCCGGGCCTTGGCCAGAATCAGATCGAGCAACGCGCGAACATCGCGCTGCGAAGAAAGAGCAATCCCGATTTCATTCAGTTGTTCGCGCTCGCGTTCCGCGGCTTCCAGTTCTTCGCGGGCGTGGCGTTCACGCGCGGCCAGCTCGATATTTTCGAATGCAATCCCGAGAGTCTTTTCCAATTCCTCGCGCGAAGCGTTCGCAGAAACCAATGCGAACACGGACGCCGCCTTTGCGCCATGTGATTCCGAGGTCTTCACCGAACCCAAGCCCGTCGCAGGCAGCACGCCGATCACGCGATAATTGCTGCCGGAACCATTCCAGGAGGCGGGCAGAATCGGCACGCCAGCGCGCATATCCGCAAGCACCACGCCGTAATTGGCCAGGCATCCTTGCGTTTGTTTCAAGCTCGAAGCGCTTTGGTTTTTCGCGGAGAGGCTGCACAAATCGTAGTTTTCGCGCAAAGGCGCTGCGAGCTTCTCCGCCAGCGTGCCTTCCATGAACCAGATTTCTCTCTTTTCGCCCATAAGCTCTTACGCGCCGCGTCCGCGCCTCAGTATAGCGGAACCAACGAGAGTGCCACAGACAGCCGATTCTATATCCTTTTTGTTCGCGTGGAGCAGGCGTCCTGCACGCCGCATGTCATTGGCTTCAATCGGCCTTCGTGCCTTGAATCACGCGCGCCCGTTTGTTAGCCTTGCGCGGATTTCAATTTCCATCCTTGTAAGCGCGGCGTACGGCATTCGCGGCAACTATGGCCAAACCCACACCCATAATCAACCGCACTACGGGACTGCTTCGCGAATGGTGGGACCACCGCGGCTCGTTCGCTATCAGCCTGCTGGTAACGCTTTTCGCGCTGGCAACCTACTACGTCGCGTTTATCGGCGAACGGCCCATGCCCATGGCCGATTTCGTCAAACGCATGGAATTATCCAGCCTGGATACGCGTTTCCAATTCCGCGGCCGCATGCGCACCGATCCGCGCATCATCATCGTGGACGTGGACCAGGAATCGCAGGAACAGCTGGGCCGCTGGCCGTTTCCGCGCATCCATTTCGCGCACTTGCTGGATGCGCTGCGTGAAGACGGCGCGCGCGTCGTCGCTTTCGATATGACTTTCAGCAAGCCGGACCAAACCGTGCTGCCGCTGCAGGAACTTTCCGGCGATCTGGCGGCGGAGCAAAAAAAAGGACAAGCAGTCAGCCCTGCGGTTCTTTCGACCATTGAAAATAAGGAAAAGCAATACAACTATGACCAGCAAGTAGCCGAAGCTATTCAACGCTTTGGTAATGTGGTCCTGGGAAGTTATTTTCTGTACACCAAGGCAGACCTCGCCGGCGTTTCCAGCCAGTCGCTCGACGAATACGCCAACCAAATTGCGTATTTTCCTTTTCCGCAGGTGCGGCCGTTGCCCTCCGCCAACGGCGAAACCGACCGCGTTATAGCGATCCAACTCTACGATGACTTGAACTTCGTGCCGCGCGGCGCCGAAGCCAACGCCGCGATTTTCACCGAAGCGGTCGCCGCGAAAAAAGGCGTGGGCTTCTTCAACGTTTTTCTGGACGCCGATTCCGTGGTGCGCCACGTGCCGCTCGCAATTCCCTATGGCCGCGACCCGGATCGCATCAACTGGGATTTTTACGCCGCGCTCGAGGTCCAGGCGGTGCGCCTGTATCTCGGCCTCAGCGACGACCAAGTCGCACTGACCTACGGAGGCAGCGGAATTGTCGGCGTGGAATTCGGGAAGCAACTTTTCGTGCGCACGGACGACATCAGCCGCCTGCTGGTGAATTATCACGGTCCGGCGCGCACCTATCCTTACGTTTCCTTCGCAAATGCTGCGCTGAAGAAATTTCCTCCTGGCACATTCAAAGACAAGATCGTGCTAGTCGGTGCCTCGGCCACCGGAATTGGCGATTTGCGCGCCACGCCGTTTGGCGGCATCGATTTCCCAGGGACGGAAATTCACGCCAATGTGATTGACAACATTCTGAACCAGCAGTTCATCGTGCATCGCGGTCTGCAGGCGCTCACCGACGTGGGATTTATTTTCCTGTTTGGCATTCCGCTGGGAATCTGGCTCGCGATGGTGCAGCCGCGCTGGATGATACTGGGCCTCGCGTTCATCTTTCCGTTCGCCGGTATTGTGTACTGGGCCTTTCTGCATGGTTGGTGGCTGAATTTCATCGTTCCGGCGATATTCGTGCTGGTGCCGAACGTGAGCCTGGTGGCGCTGTATCGGGTGCTCATTGAGGAACAAGAAAAACGCAAAGTGCGCGGCGCGTTCCAGCAATACGTCAGCCCGGAAGTGATTCGCCGTTTGCTGAGCGATCCCGAACGCGTGAAGCCGCGCAAAACGGAAGTGACCGTGCTCTTCAGCGACATTCGCGGTTTCACGACCATTTCCGAATCGCTCGATGCGCAAACGCTCGCCGGACTGCTGAACGGCTACCTGACGGAAATGACGCGCATCATTTTTCGCCACCAGGGCACGCTCGATAAATATATCGGCGATGCGGTGATGGCCATCTGGGGCGCGCCGTTCGACGAGCCCAATCATGCGGAGCGCTGCTGCCTGAGCGCGGTGAGCATGCTGGCGCGGCTGGCCGAATTGCAGGCCCAGTGGCGCGCGCAGGATAGTCCTGTGCTGGACATTGGCATCGGGATCAATACCGGCATCGCCTCGGTCGGCAACATGGGCTCGTCGTTGCGTTACGGATATACCGCCATGGGCGACGCCGTGAATCTAGCCGCGCGGCTGGAAGGCCTGAACAAGGAATATCACACGCAAATATTAATCAGCGAGTTCACGCGGCGCAGTTTGCGCGACGATCAATTTATGCTTCGCGAGATTGATTTTATTCGTGTGAAGGGCAAGTTGCAGCCGGTGACCATTTACGAGATTCTGGGCCCCGGCGCGAAAGAAAACGGCGGCGAAGAGCTTGTCGCGCACTTTGGCGTGGCGCGAGAAGCCTATAAGCGCCGCGACTGGCGCGGCGCGCAGACTGCATGGGCCGCGATTCTGGAGCGTTGGCCGGAGGATGGGCCGTCGCGCGTGTTCCTGGCGCGCTGCGAGGAATATATCGCGGAAGAACCGCCCAGCGAATGGGACGGCGTGTACGCGATGAAACACAAATAGGCGCGACGCCCTACGCTACGCGCTGCGAAAATGCTTAATCGTCCAGGCGCACGACGAAGGTGGTCATCTGCTCGGCATCGTGCAGCTTATCCGCCAGATTTTGCGCCGCGGCTTCGCTCGGCAGACGGCCCACGCGCACGCGATAAAATGTTCCGTTCGGCGAATCGTATGTGGCGATGGTCACTGGCGGGTACGTTTTTTCCATTTGCGTTTTCAGCCGCTCGGCATTTTCCCGCACTTTGAACGCGCCGATCTGCACTGCAAAAAAACCTACATTCGGATTCGGTCCAGAAAGAATTTCCAGCCGAACATTCGCCGTGCCCGGCCCCACCATTTCAATCGCCTGTGCAGCCGAAAGCGACAGGTCAATCACGCGATTGGCGACGAAGGGCCCGCGATCGTTGATGCGCACTTCTGTTTGCTCGCCGTTGTTCAGATTCGTGACGCGCACCACGCAATTAAAAGGCAGGGTGCGATGCGCCGCGGTAAATTCGTGCATATCGTAAATTTCGCCGTTCGAGGTGCGCCGCCCGTTGAATGGCACACCGTACCAGGACGCGACGCCTTCTTCGACGTACTCACCAGGAACTGCGGGCTGCCGTTCATTCGCAGGAGGTGGGCCGGATGGACGCGACGCTCCCGGCTGGCCCGATTGCGGCGCGGGAGTGTTTGCCGGCTGATGCGCGGTCGCGTTGTGTTTCGCGCAACCCGCAACGGACGCCAGCGCGAAAACAATTGTTAGCGTGAGTCGCGCCATAGCGATGCGTTCACTGCGCGAGCCATACATAAATTGTGTGGGGAATTTCTCCGGCTGGGCCGCTGGCGTCACGCAGTTTCCCGATTCACAGGTTTTCTCGCATTTCGGTATTATATGAACGCACCCACACTCTCGCAAGGAACCCTATTGGATATCTCGCCGCGCCTGCGTTGGAAGCTGGATCGATTTAAGGAACAGATGAGCGGTTTCTTTGGCGGCGCAAAAGAAAACCCGCGCCCGAAGCTGTGCCCCGCCTGCGGCACGCTCGTCGGCGCCACTGCCACGAAATGCCATCAGTGCGGCGCGAGCTTGACGTTTGGCATGGCCGCGGCGAGCCGCTCCCTCCGTCGCCTGCTGCCGACCACGTCGCCCGCAACGTACGGAATCTTAACTTTGAGTTGCCTGCTCTATGGCGTGAGCTTGCTCGCTACGATTCGCACTACGGGATTTCAGCCGCCGGCGGGCGGAGGATTTTCCGCGCTGATGAGTCTTGGCGCAATCAGCGGCCGGGTGCTGGCAATGTTCGGCGCGTCCCTGCCATGGCCTGGCGATCTGTTCCAGCCGTGGCGGCTGATCATGGCTACATTTCTTCACGGCAGTATTCTGCACATCGGATTCAACATGTGGGTGCTGATGGACATCGGCCCGCAAATCGAAGAGTTGTACGGCTCGGCGCGATATCTTTTCATTTACGTTGTGACTGGGATCGGGGCTTATATGCTGAGCGGCTTTGTTGGCCATTTCAGCGTTGGAGGATCCGGCGCGTTGCTCGGATTGATCGGGGTGCTGATGGCCATCACCACAAACCGACGAAGCGCGTCGATGCAGATGCTGAGGAGCCAGTTAATCCGTTGGCTCATCTACATCGCTGTGATGGGATTCTTGATGTCAGGAATTGACAATTTCGCGCACTTGGGCGGATTCGTCGGCGGTTTCGCATTGGGAAAAATCATGGTGGATCGCGCGCCGTCTTCGCCGGAAGAATGGAAGCGCGCGAATTTGCTGGGCTGGGCCACCGCGATGGTGATTGCGGCGAGCTTGGGGATGGTAGCGTTCGGCGTTCTTCACACGACTTCGTAATTCACAGAAAAAAGAGGCCCTGCTGAAGCTTTTGACTTTGCGGTACGGCCAACCACGCTACCCTCCGGTATGCAGGCGCCGCGACACCACGATGCTGTAATGTACTCCTGAAATGCAGACGAAGACCGCGACGCAATATCCGCAAATCTCTTTCAGCATGTACAGCGCGTGGTTATCTTGCAGCGCGAGGACCAGCACCAGAAAAATCATGGTGATTTCGAAAAACGTCGTGGCTTTCCCGTACAAGCTCGGAGGCAGAGACATGTAGCCCACCGTAATCAGGATCACCGCGCTCGCCACCAGCAGCAGCACGTCGCGCCCCAGGACCAGAATCGTCAGCCACCACGCTATTTTTCCATGTAGCGCCAGCTCGAAGTACGAAGAAGATAGAAGCAATTTATCGGCGATGGGATCGAGGTACGCGCCCAGCGGAGTTTTTTGATTCAGCCCGCGCGCGAGAAATCCATCGAGCGCATCAGTAAACCCCGCGACAATCAGAATCACCAGGGCCCAGTTGTAACGCTCGTAGTGAATTGCCATGATGAAAAACGGCAGGAAGGCCAGGCGCAGGAACGTGAGCTGGTTGGGGACCGTCAGGATTCGGCTGTTCATGAATTTGTTTTGTAGTAGCGCGCCGGAAACGAAAGCCTATGCAAACTGCGCCAGATAGTCCGCAAGCGAGCGGCCAGTTTTTTTCTCGAACATTTCCGCGAGCGATGGAATCGAGCCGCGCGCTTCGTCCAGTGCGATGCGTTCAATACGCAGCATGGGAAAAAAAAGCGTCGGCAGACCCATGCGGTCGCCTTCGGGATGCAGCACCTGGCTGACGAAATCGTCAAACGAGCTCAGGTCAATCCCGCGCAGAGTGACTCCGGAGCTGGAAATATCCATCAATTCGCCCCAGAGTCGTTCCTTCGGCGTGTGCAGACTGATCACCACTATTGAATGTGGCTCCATCAATTCTCCTGGATGGTCCGCGTTCCCTGCATGGTATCGCAATTCGCGTTTTCCGCGCAGCTTCGGCGCGCGATAAATAACCGCAGTTTGTAACTTTGTTGCGTGCGTTACGCGGACATCGTTTTCAAATCGGGCGCGCGCTTGAGCATCGGCTCCGTGGCCTTCTGCACCGCTTCGGGCGTGACTCGGGCGGCCACTTCGCGCAACAAAAGTCCTTGCGGTGTCACCTCAATCACGGCGAGCTCGGTGACGATCAGCTTCACGACGGCCACGCCGGTGAGCGGCAGGCTGCAGTTTTTTACGATTTTCGGCTCGCCGTCTTTGGTGGTGTGTTCCATCGCGATGATCACGCGTTTCGCGCCGGCCACCAGATCCATCGCGCCGCCCATGCCCTTCAACATTTTTCCCGGGATGGCCCAGTTCGCCAGATTTCCGGTTTCGTTTACTTGCAGGGCGCCGAGCACCGTGAGATCTACGCGGCCGCCGCGAATCATGCCGAAAGATTCCGCGCTGGAGAAATAACAGCAGCCTGGAATTTCCGTGATGGTTTCCTTGCCCGCGTTGATCAGGTCGGGATCTTCGTCGCCCGCGAAGGGATACGGCCCAATGCCGAGCATGCCGTTCTCCGATTGCAGAATCACTTCGATTCCCGGCGGCAGATAGTTCGGAATCAGCGTCGGCAGGCCGATGCCCAAATTCACGTAGTATCCGTCGCGCAATTCTTGCGCCACGCGCCGCGCGATCACTTCGCGCTTGTCAATCTCCGTTGGCATTCGCTGCTCCTAACGCTGGCGCACGGTGCGCCGCTCAATGCGCTTCTCGTATTTCTCGCCTTGAAAAATCGCATCCACGAAAATTCCCGGGGTGTGCACGCAATCGGCATTCAGTTTCCCCAGCTCGACGATTTCTTCCACTTCGGCGATGGTGTAATCCGCCGCGGTGGCCATCACCGCGTTGTAATTCCGCGCGGTCTTGCGATAGACCAGATTTCCCCAGCGATCGCCTTTCCACGCTTTGATGAACGCGAAATTGCCGCGCAACGCCGGCACCAGCACGTGCGGCCGGCCGTTGAATTCGCGAACCTCTTTGCCTTCCGCCGCGAGCGTTCCGTAGCCTGTGGGCGTGTAAAACGCTGGGATTCCCGCGCCGCCGCAGCGAATGCGCTCGGCCAGCGTGCCCTGTGGGTTCAACTCCACTTCGATTTCCTTTTTCAGCGCGAGTTGCTCAAACGTTTTATTTTCGCCCACGTAGCTGGCGATCATTTTTTTAACCTGCTTGCTTTGCAGCAGCAGGCCGATGCCGAAATCGTCCACGCCCGCGTTGTTGGACGCGAGGGTCAGATTCTTCGTGCCCTTGCGGCGCAACGCCGCGATTAGATTTTCAGGAATGCCGCAGAGGCCGAAGCCGCCCAGCAATATCGTCGCGCCATCCTGTATGCCCGCGATGGCAGCGTCCGCGTTGGCCACGCGCTTATCCATCTGATCTCCTGAAAACACAAATCCGCTTCTTCAATGCGCATGAAGTTTACTGCAAATGAGGAAACTTTTTGTAACGTTCGTTTGGCGCGCGGCTGGCTGCTGGTCGTTGTTGTGGAGGCGTTACGAAGCTTCTCTGCTGCGGCGGCTTACTCCAGTGCGCGCGGCGGATTTCAGCAAGCGGATGCGTTCTGCGACGGCCGTTGCCGCAGCATCAGGCGATGCTGCTTTCTCGATTTCAGCCATCAGCGCGGAGCCGACTACGGCGGCGTCGGCAATTCCGCCCAGCACGGTGACGTGCGTGGGCAGCGAAATGCCGAAACCTACGGCGATGGGCAGCGTTGTGAACT
>Ga0209655_10000147_pt1 | contig 25720 bp, 26 predicted proteins | sample BogFormECP03_OM2_FD_188236 | JGI IMG/M metagenome (GOLD analysis project Ga0209655, IMG submission 188236) | Bog forest soil microbial communities from Calvert Island, British Columbia, Canada - ECP03_OM2 (SPAdes) (version 2) | ecosystem: Environmental > Aquatic > Freshwater > Wetlands > Bog ...
TGACGGGAGCGCAGGACATCGGCCGACTGACCAACCTGATGCACCTCAACGTGGACACCAGCTGGTACGTGCGCTATCGCAGCACCACCAATCCGGACTTTGGCGCTACGTTCCCGCAGGCGCTGAAACTCAATAACGTGACCGCCATTCCCCGCAACAACAAGGATTTCGAAGGCGCTTCCAATCCCAACTTTCCGGGCAACGACCACATCCAGGCGATCGCCAACGTAGCCGGCTTTCACTTCGGATACATCGAACAAGGTGGATCGAGTCTCTATGCAGCGCTTAGTCAGAAGGTCAGCAGTCTGGAGGTGCTGAAGATCACGCTGGGTATTGGAGGAGACGAGATTGCGCACTTCCTCGAATGGGTGGATTTCGCGGGCAACGGAGTGCAACAGCCGGTGGCGCCGTTTAAGGACCCCATATCCGGTCTGTCGTTTCCTGATTTCTTCAACAACCCACCATTGCAGCCGCCCAGCTTGGTTCAGCCTAGCCTGATCTTTCCGGTTCCATGCGAGTTCATCAGCGCAGACCTGCCTCACTGCGCCGTGATTCGACCGAGCGACGACAAATTTGCAGGCGCCGTGGCGACGATTGCATCGTTCACCGCGGATGGGCTATTCGTCGGGCAGCAACCGAAGTTTCTCAAGGTCCTGCAGCAATTGGCGGAAGGAGCGGACGCCGCCACACGAGAGGTCTAATCACCCGAAAGCGAATGCTGTACGAGATTGGTCCCGGCCGTCCGTACCGAGTTGGACGGCCCGGGACCATGTCTCATTCGGGCTCCTGCGGGCTTAGCAGAGCTAGTCCTGACGCAAGACCTGCGCAGGGTCTATGCTCAGAACTCTGGCGCCGGGAATGGCGCACGCGATTGCGGCGACTGTCAGCAAGAGGATGGGTGCGCCCGCGAACGTGAGCGGGTCAAGCGGTGAAACGCCGTACAACATTCCAGCGGTAAATTTCTGCGCGGCCCAGGCGCCGCACAGTCCTATAGCTGCGCCAATCACGGCCATTCTCAAGCCTTGTTTCAACGCCAGCCACAAAACATTGGCGTGGCTCGCACCCAATGCCATCCGCACCGCCATCTCCTGCTTGCGTTGCGCGACGAGAAAGGAGACCACGCCGTAGATGCCCACAACTGCGAGCGCCAAGCCTGCCACCGCGAAGGAAGCCAGCAAGGCCGTGGTGAAGCGTTGCCCGCCGGTCTGGCGTTCGACGAGTTCGTCAATCGTTTGTACCGCGGCGAGAGGCATGTCGGAATCCAGCGCACGAAGTTGACTTCGTATTTCGGACTCCACTAAATGCGGCTCTGAAGCCGTGCGAATCAAAATATCCTTGAACCCGCCATTCACCAGTGGGTGTTGGGAATACAGCACGGTAATCTGTGGTTGCGGCGCGAGGGCCAGACCAGCATTTTTGAAATCACCAATAACGCCAATGATTGTGACGTCCACGTCGTCCGTTATATTCTCTTCAGCAGCGATCTGCAGTGATCGCGGAGGCCCAATGTGAATCTTCCGGCCGATGGGATCTTCTGTCGCGAAATAGCGCCGCTTGAATTCCTCGCTAATCAGTGCCACCGGAGGGCTCGTGGCGCCGTCCGACTCCGCGAAATCTCTCCCGCGAATCAGCGGAATTCCCAAGGTTCGCAGGAAATGTTGATCCGCAACTCCAAACTGCGCCGACGGAACATCTTGAATTCGTGTGACAAGATGCCCCGGAATAACCAACATCTGAGTCCACCCGTTATTGGGCGGGTAGACGGTTGTCACGGTCGCCTCAATCACGCCTGGCAATGCCCGGACCCTCGTCGCAAAATCATCGCAGAAGCGCGTTCTCACTCCGGGGTTTGTATAGCGGACAGGCGGCAAATAGATGCGGCCTCTCAATAAATTGTCCTGACGGATGCCCAGATTCTGACCTTCCAAACGCATGATGCTTCGAACCAGCAGGCTCGCTCCCACCAGAAGCGTCAAACACATCGCCATTTCCGTTATCACTAGCAGGCTGCGCACACGCTGACTCGAACGTCCGGACGTCACGGATCGCCCGCCTTGCTTCAGTGCATCCACGAGGTTCAGCCGGGTGCCCATGAACGCCGGCGCCAGCCCAAAAAGCAAACTTGTGACAAGAGATACCAATAAAGTGAACGTCAGCACTCGCCAATCGATTCCCACTGAACCGAGCTGGGGTAAATTTTCCGCGGGCATCCTCGCCAGAGCTCTCAGTCCAATCTCCGCACAAGCAAATCCCACCGCTCCGCCGATGAGCGACAGCAATAGCGTTTCCGCAAGCAATTGCCGGACAAGCCCGCCTCGTCCCGCACCCAAAGCCGCGCGCACCGCCAGCTCCCGTTGACGCGCCGAGTTGCGCGCCAAGAGCAGATTAGCCAGATTCACGCAGGCTATCAGCAGGATCAGGCTCACGGCTCCCATCAACAAGTACAGCATCGGCCGCAGCGCTCCTACCCGGGAGCCAGCCAATCTCTTCACGGCTACACCGACACCTTGATCCACCGGATGTTCTGCCGCGAGCGCAGCGGCGATCACCGAGAGATCTGCCTGCGCCTGTTCGAGCGACACTCCAGGCTTTAGCCGTGCCAACACTGCGTAACCGCGCTCTCCTCTCCCACTTTCCGACCACATGTCGGGCGAATATGGAAAGGGAGTCCAAATTTCGCTGTGCCGTCCAGGCTCCACCCATGCCGGAATCGCGTCCGGCATTACTGCGACAATGGTGTAGGGCTCCCCATTGATGCGAATCTTGCGGCCCAGTACTGACGGGTCGCCAGCGAACCGGTTTCTCCACAGTTGCGCGCTGATTGCGGCCACGTGGTTTTTGCCTTCCTGATTTTCATCCTCGGAGAAGAGCCGGCCAATGATGGGTCGAATATCGAGGATTTCGAAATACGCCGCTGGGACCAATCCGACCGCCATCTGCTCCGGTTGACCCGCGGACTCAGCGAAACTCACATTCTTAGCCCAGGTGTCATAAGCCACCATCTTCTGAATGCTGCGACTTCTCTGCGCGAAGTCCCGAACGTCCAGTGCCGAAGGTCCATCAGGATTTGCAAAGGTATTAAACATGCCTTTCTGAATGGAGTAGATACGCACGAGTTGCTCCGCAGCAGTGAAAGGCAGCGGCCGCAGCATGAGTGCATCAATGGCGCTGAAAATCGCGGTATTGGCGCCAATGCCCAGCGCCAGCGTGAGAATAGCTACAGCGGCGAAGCCAGGGCTTTTGCGCAGCGAGCGCGCGGCGTACTGCAGATCGCGCGCAAATCGTTCCAGCCAAATCGCGCTCCATATTTCGCGCACGTCTTCCTGCACACGCGTGGTGTTGCCGAAAGCTCGTCGCGCGGCATAACGCGCTTCCTGGGACGGCAAGCCGGACTCTCGTCGCTCCTCGGCTTCGAGTTCGAGATGCGCTTCCAGCTCGCGCGCGAGTTCTACATCACGATTGCGGCGTTGCCCGACCGCCGCGGCGATGCGCATGCGCAGCCAATTTCGGACGCTCATGGCTAATCTCCCGGCGCTGGCCGCAGAACTGTCGCGACGGCGGCGGCCAGCTGTTTCCAGCGCGATTGCTCGCGCACCAGTTGCTTTTTGCCCGCCGGCGTCAACCGGTAATATTTGAACTCGCGATTCCGGTCCTTGGCGATTTCCCACTTCGCGACGATCCAGCCCTTGCGCTCCATGCGGTGCAGGGCAGGGTACAGCGAGCCGTGCTCCACCTGCAGCACGTCGTCGGTGGTGATTTGAATGTGTTTCGCGATTTGATGGCCGTGTGCCGGACCGAAGAGCAGTGTGCGCAAAATCAGCATATCCAGCGTGCCTTGCAGTAGCTCGGTGCGATTTGGGGTCTTCCTGGCCGGCGTGATGGTAGGCATTCTACCTCAACAGGGGTAGACGCGCTATCCTCGTCCGGGTTAGTAGCGGCGCGAAACCAAGGTCACGACCGGTGTTTCCTGTGGAATAGTCGCGCGTTTGACGAGCAGGTTATGCGCGGCTAAACTCTGCTCCAACCGGCAGGTGCGGCGATGTTTGTGATTTTCCGCGCGATCACGTACGCCACGCTTTTCATGGGCTTTCTGCTGATTTATCTGCCGGCGCGCCTGCTGGCCTCGGCGGGGATCGTCCGGCCGCCGGAGATTGCCGCGCCGCAGATCGCGGGAATGATCGTAGGCAGCATCGGCGCGGCCCTCGCGCTGTGGTGCATCTTCACCTTCGCGACGATCGGTAAAGGCACTCCCGCGCCATTCGATCCGCCGCGCAAGCTTGTGATTCGCGGCCCCTATCGCTTCGTGCGCAATCCTATGTACGTCGGAGCAATCCTGGCCCTAGCCGGCGCCGCACTGTTTTACAAGTCCGCGCCTCTGCTCGCGTACGCCGCCGCGTTCCTCGTCGTCTGCCATATCTTCGTGCTCGCGTACGAAGAACCCACGCTCCGCCGCAGGTTTGGCCCAGAATATGAAGCGTACTGCGAGCGCGTGAAACGTTGGTGGCCGGCCGAGCGGCCCGGGGCTTGAGGAGATTTTAGTTACCGTTTGCGCTCCGCTCCCACCAGCGTGACCGCGATCACGCACTTTTCCGCCGACCGGTTGCGCCAAGCGTGGCGGGTCCCGTTCTGAATCACGCAATCACCCGCTTTGAGCAGAACTTCCGCTCCGTCGTCCAGCTCCAGATACACTTCGCCGGATATTACGATGTCGAAATCCACCGTGTCGGTCGTATGCATGCCGGGATGATCCGGTTCCAGCACATCCATCAACCCTGGCAACTTTTCCTGCATCTCTTCCAATGCGGACGCTGTGACGTTTCGCTCAGTGCGCGTCTTCGTCAGCGGCGGAAGCGTAAAGAATGCGAAGCGGAAGCCATTCTTGGCAGGGAAGTAGCGCAGCTGCAGCGGCGCAGCTCCATCTGACGGAAGTTCCGGCACAGAATCGCTTCCCCACAGTCGATGAAACTCGTACCCCGGAAGCAGCGCCACAGTCACCGGCTGAACGCCCTTGTCGCGCATGATCAGCGACTTTCCGGATGCATTCTGCGCCGTAACCACGCAGCGAATATCCATAATCTCTCCCAAATCCACCCGGATTATACGCACAATCACCCTGCCATGGCGCCGCGCCGGTTGGACGCAGGCCGCGCTCCGGGTAATTCGTAAGCCGGGCGTCCCGAATCATATGGTCGAGGCGATACTTAAGGCACCCGTCAACACGCCGCGTTTTGGGTAATCCGAAACCGAGTGCGGAGCGCGCAGAAATTTGGCATAATCCACTCGTTCCGTGGAGGCTGCACCATGAAATGCATCGGTTTCCTCGGCCTGCTCTTCGGTGTTGTCGCCTTTTCGCTTCCATCTGCATCGTCTCAAAGCCCCAACCAAGTGGGACCCATCGAAGGCGGCACGAGGCAGACGCTCGTCAGCATTTCAATCCCGCCTCTTCTGAATGCGCCGTTCATCGCAACAGTGACCACAATGTGGACCATCCGTTTTGATGACGGCACCTCTCGAACCATCAAGAATCACCGCACCATCGCGCGTGATAGTGCAGGGCGCATTTTTCAGGAGCGCCGCGCGCTTACTCCAGATGGCGACACGCAAGAGACGGCCATCACCCAGCTTGAATTCAGCGACCCGACTACCCACCAGAAATACATCTGCCATCCTGATGGGCGTGTCTGCGAGCTCTATGATTACGTTGAATTGGCATTCGCGGTTGACAATACAAATGGAGCGTCCGCCTCTGGAGCGAATGATCTAAAGAGTGAGGATCTTGGCCATGAAGTGATCGTCGGCGTTGATGCCATTGGCACCCGGGAGACCACCCCAATTGCTCCGGGCACCGTCGGGAACGACCACGCCCTCGCCGCGGTCAGGGAATTTTGGCACTCGACACAACTGGGATTTAATTTGGTGCTCGACAAGACGGATCCGTTATCCGGCGATGCGCAGATCCGCGTTACCGAAGTTCACCTCGGAGAACCCGATTCGCACTTTTTTGCGCCACCGGAAAGCTTCACGGTCGTTGACGCGCGAAGATCCGCCGCGCCGACAGCGAAGTAAGATCGTACCTCCCGCTCTATCTCGTAACTGGAAATTGGCCCTCAGCGGTGAAGGCGCTAATCAACAATTTGCAAGCCCGGGGCGCCAATCAAGGGTGGACACAAGCAGAAACGCGCGGATCGCCGCAGGAGACGATCGCCGTATCCTGGCAGTGGTATTGCGCGAGATACTGCGCGACGTCAACATGATTGGATTTTCTGGCGAGGCCCTCCGCTGTATGTTCTTCGAGGTTCTTGGCGCACGGCTCGGCGCCCTTTTCGATCAGAACTTTCACCGTATCCAGATGCCCCATCTCGGCCGCGTCCATTAGCGGAGTGTTCTGTGTGCGCTCCCATCTTCGATTCACATCCGCGCCTCTGGAAATCAGGAAGACGACCATTTCATTTCGCCCGTCGACCGCCGCCGCCGAAAGTGGTGAAACATGGCCTCCGCCTTCAATGTCATATCCTTTGTCCAAAATGTAATTGACCAGACGCTGATTGCCATCGGCGGCCGCGTCGGCCATGAAAATGTATTCGCACGGGGAACGGCCCGCGATTCGCAACATCCGTTCTACCCAAGTTCCTTGCGAAATGGTCAGCAACCCGGTAAGCGCCAGCAACAGCACAATCGGAATCCAATCAACGGGTGGAATTCGGAATTTCCTGTGAATCACGGGAATCAACGAAGCAACCACCCACAACAAGTTTCCCCAAGGCCAATAACAAAAGTCAGAAGGTACAGAGTTATCTAAGCGTGAACGAGTGCGAAACCAACCATCTGGGAGCCATTCAACCACGTGAGGACCGTCTCCTTGTAAACGATCCGAAAGACGAAGATCGCGGCCAGGGCGAGGAAGACGTATCCTGACAGTCTCCACCCCGCCGAAAAACCGGCTGTCGAGTCATTCTCCATGCGCCGAATATTGCCACTTTTGTAGGTCGAACGGAAGTTGGTCAAGAGTGAGTACGGGCCAGAAATCTCGGTTCGCCGACGTCAGGCAGGCCGCGAGATCGGAAGGTCGTCCGCCGCTCAATCGTTCCGAGTTTGAACGCAGGCCACGCCTTAAGATATATTCGATAGTTTGCACATCATGTCTTGGATCGAACAGAAGGTATCGGCTTACGAACAGATGCGCTTCGCGCAGGAGCCGAATCGCCGTGTGCTGCCGTTCGCTTGGGGGCTGGAACATATCGGCGGCTCGGCAAACGAATGCGACCCGCGCGGCTGGCTGGAAAATTTCGCGCGTGATGCGGTAGCGCGCAGCGACGAATGGTTCGCCACCACTCCGGCTGACGATTACGCGCTCGCCGACAACGTGCTCACCTTCACGAGCGCCATCGCATCGCCGTGGCCGGAAAATAATCGCGTGCACGCGCAATTGTTTCAGGCGCGCCGCAGTGGTCCGGCCGTGGTCGTTCTCGCGCAATGGAATTCACGTTGGGAAGAACAGCAGAACGTCTGCCGCTGGCTGAACCAACTGGGCATCACCGCCGTGAAGCTGAGCCTGCCGTATCACGATCGCCGCGCCATCCCGGGCCATCCGCGCGCGGATTATATGGTGAGCCCCAACATCGGCCTCACGCTGCAAGCCAATCGCCAAGCGGTGCTGGATACGCGCCGCACTTTGCGCTGGCTCGAACAGCAAGGCTACAACCGCCTTGGTATTCTCGGCACCAGCATCGGGTCCTGCCTCGGATTTCTCACCATTACGCATGAACCAGCTCTGCGCGCCGGCGCGTTCCTGCACGTCTCCACATATTTTGGTGACGTGGTTGCGGCCGGGCTTACCACTTCTAATGTGTGGCAAACTCTGCATCAGGAAATTTCTCTCGACGAAGTCCGCCGCTACTTTTCGCCGATCAGCCCGTATCCTTATATCTCTCGCCTGCACGGCACGCGCAAAAAAATCTTGGCCATCAGCGGCCGCTACGATCCCACTTTCCCCAACGACCTGACCAACGAATTTATCACTGCCATACGCCGCGATGGCGTCGCGTTTGAGAGCCTCTCACTTCCGTGCGGGCATTATTCGATGGGAGTCGCGCCCTTCAGCTACGTAGTAGGCTACCGCTTCGGTACATTCCTGTTTCAGGCCCTCGGTTAACGTTCCGGATACGGCGCGCGTGCCGCTAAGTCCAATGGAATTTCTGCAGGCGCTGCATTTCTTTTCGGTCATAGCGTTAATTTCTAAAGAACCCGGCAGCTCTTGCCGATAAGCGAAATGGAGGCAATCCGATGACAAACCCGGTAGGCGCAGTTTTACACGTTCCACCAGTGGCACCCGCTCACGAAACGCAGGCTGAAAAGCCGGCGCGCATGTAACGAAAGCCACTCCGCAGGACACGGTCAACATCAGCGCCGCTGGAAAAGCAGCGAGCCACGCGAAGCCCGCCGCGAAACCGGCGGAAGACGCCAAACACCACGGCTAAAACACGCAAGCAAATTTATCGGCTATCGGATCCAACCAGCCGCGATGCGGGGCTCCGTCACAACGACCACGGAGTTCCGGTCGCGGTTGCGTTATTCGTGGGGCTGGCAGCGCGCTGGATTTAGCGAAGTAGTGTACGGAAGTCGCCGGCGGCAATGCGTCGCTCGACCGCGCGAATATCCGGCGCCAGCGAGCGATCGGCCTCCACGATCCTCGATTCCGCGCGCACAATCGCTCGTGCTTTCGCGGCTTGTGCGCCGGTGGTGAGAGGCGCGAGCAAATCAATTCCCTGGCAAGCGGCGAGCATCTCGATCGCCAGCACATTCCGCAAATTTCCCAGCATCGGCTGAATCCTGCGCGCCGCGCCCATGCCCATCGAAACGTAATCTTCTTGGTTGGCAGACGTCGGAATCGAATCCACGGAATGTGGCGCTGCCTGCGTCTTCATTTCGCTGGCGAGCGCGGCCGCTGTGACCTGCAGGATCATGAATCCGGAATTCAGTCCTGCATCGCGAACCAGGAAGGCGGGGAGCAAACTGGTCTGCGGATTGGTCATTTGCTCGATGCGCCGTTCGGAAATTCCCGCAAGTGTTGCCAGCGCGACCGCGAGTTGATCGGCAGCCATCGCCAGCGGCTGCCCGTGAAAATTTCCGCCGCTGATCACTTCTCCGGAATCGCCGCTTGCATTGACAAAGACCAACGGGTTATCCGTCGCGCTGTTCAATTCCACGGCGAGCGTCGCGCGCACTTGCGCCAGCGCGTCGCGCACCGCCCCGTGCACTTGCGGCGTGCAACGCAGGCTGTAAGCATCCTGCACGCGCTTGTCTTTCTCTGCGGCGCGGTGCGATTCCCGAATCGCACTGCCTTCATTCAGCCATCGCAAATTGCGCGCCGTTACCGCATGTCCCGCGTAAGGCCGCACCGCCGCGACGCGCTCGTCAAACGCCGCAGGACTGCCGCGCAAAGCATCGAGCGATAGCGCGGCAGCAACGTCGGCCGTGTCCACCGCAATCTCCGCTTCGCGCAAGCCAAGCGAGAGCAGCGCCAACATTGCTTGCGTGCCGTTCAAAAGCGCCAGGCCTTCCTTCGCTTCCAGCTTCAAAGGCGCGATCCCGGCAGTACGCAGCGCGTCGCCGCCGGGAATTCTGTGCCCTTGCAGAATTGCTTCACCTTCGCCGATCGCCACCTGCGCCAAGTGCGCGAGCGGCGCCAAATCTCCCGACGCGCCCACCGAGCCTTGCGATGGGATCACCGGATGCACCCCGGCATTCAGCATCGCGCACAAAGTGTCCGCCACCAGCGGACGCACGCCCGAAAATCCCTTGGCAATCGCATTCGCGCGCAGCAGCAACATAGCGCGCGTTTCATACTCGCTCAACGCCGCGCCAACGCCGCACGCGTGGCTGCGCACCAGGTTGACTTGCAACCCCCCGATCTGTTCGCGCGAAATGCGCACCGACGCCATTTTGCCGAAGCCGGTATTCACGCCGTACACAGCCTGGTCTGATGCGATCAGCCGCTCGATCACCGCGCGCGACGCCAACATCCGCTCGCGCGCCTGCGGAGCAAGTTCCACCTGCGCGCCGTCGAATACGAGGCTGTAGAGCTGCGCAAAATCGAGATGTTCGCCGTCAATTTGAATCGGGCTCATGAGTGTGCCGGTTTCTCGCCGCGTGGGTGCGAGCCATCCTTCAGGGCAGGGAAGTATTTGCGATATTTTTCCGGCAGTGATTTCGGCCGTCCCTGCTTGTCGCAGAAAACGTGCAGCGTGTCTCCAGTGGCCAGCACTTCACGCGATTCCTGGCGCACAATTTCGTAGCCGAACTTCACCGTGCGCCGTTGCGACGCCAGAATCCTGGTGCGTACTACCAGCAAATCGTCGAATCGTGCCGGGCGCTTGAAGCGGCAGTGCGCATCGGCCACCACGATGTAACTGCCGTCCTCCGCTTCCATTGTTTTGTACTCGAATCCCAGCTGCCGGCACAACTCCACGCGCCCCACTTCAAACCACGTGAAATAATTGCCGTGGTACACCACTCCCATCTGGTCCGTTTCAGCGTAGCGCACACGAATTGTAGTTTCTGTGTATTCCATAATGTCTTGGAATTTGCCGCTCCGCGTCAGATCACGTGTCATGCCGCGCGCCCTGAGCGATTCCAGCGAAGGGAACGAAGTCCCGCGCTTTTCTGACGACGCGCCGAGCATCGTCATCCCGAGGGCGGCGCCTTTGCCTCAGGCCGACCGAAGGATCTCTCCCCCCGTCCCGCGACTACGGGACGGACGGGCGCGGAGAGGGATCTGCTTTCCCATAGCCGCTGAAAAATTGCATCTCGCAAGCCGCCAGAGCGTCAGCGTCCCGTCCATTTCGGCTGACGCTTCTCCAAAAACGAAGCCAGCCCCTCGCGAAAGTCTTCCGTCCCGCGGATCGCCGCGTTTTCCTGCGTCGCGAGCTCGATCTCCTGAATCACTTCTTTCTCGTTGTAGAGCAGCAGCAAACGCTTGGTGCGCCGCAGGCTCGTAGGGCTTGCTTCCAGGAATTTCGCCGCAACTTCCTGTGCACGTTGCATCAGATTTTCCGCCGGCACGATTTCCGTCACCATCCCCAAACGAAACGCCTCTGCCGCGTCAATAATCTGCCCGGTGAGCAACAACTCGCGCGCGCGTTTTTCGCCCATCTGCCTGCGCACCAGCACCGAAACCAGCGCGGGAATAAATCCGATGCGCACCTCGGTGTAACCAAACTTCGCTTCCGGCACCGCCAGCGTGATATCGGAAAACGTCGCGATCCCGCAGCCGCCTGCCACCGCCGCGCCGTTCACCGCCGTAATCAGCGGCTTCGGAAAAGAGTACAGCCGGTGAAACATGCGCGCCGTCTGCCGCGAAGCCGCCAGATTTTGTTCGGCTGTTTGCCCAGCGATTGCCTGCAAAGTCTCAAGGTCCAATCCCGAGCAGAACGCCCGCCCCGCACCGGTAAGAATAACCACGCGCACAGCGGAATCGTTTTCCGCGGCGTTCAACGCCGCCAGCAACTCCTCGATCATCGTGCTGGAAATAGCGTTGCGCTTATCCGGCCGATCAAGTGTGATGGTCGCGATCGCGCCATCCGTCTCATAGCGCAGCGTGGTGTAATTGTCCGGGGTCGAAGTTTGCGACTTACTCATCATCAAAGTTTTCTCTGCGTCCTTTGCTTCTCTGTGGCAAAAAGTTTTCGCGCGCTCCCGCTAATTCGGCTTCCCGGTTTGCTCCGCATCCGCCGCTGCAACCGCGTGCGCGTACTTCTCACGCAACTGCCCGGTCATCGCGCAAGCCACAGCCAGCGACTTGGTATCAATCCCAGTCGAAACCCCGCGCGACGCAAGCGTCGTCAGCACAGCTTCGGTCGGAATATTGCCGACGAGCTCATCCCCCGCGAACGGGCATCCACCCATCCCGGTCAAAGCTCCATCGAATCTCCGGCACCCCGCCTCATAAGCCGCTAATATTTTCTCCGCCGCGCGATCCGGCCGGCTATGCAGATGCACGCCGATCTCCACTCCCGCGACGCACCCTTTCACCGCCTGGTAAAGTTGGGCAACTTCCTCGGGCGACGCCGTCCCCACCGTATCCGCCAGCGAAACGGTGTGCACGCCCAAATCTTTCAGCCACACCAGCGTCTCTTCCACAATTTCCGCGCCCCATGGCTCTTCATACGGATTCCCGAACGCCATCGAAATATAAATCGCCAGCTTCCGGCCGGCCGCGCGCGTGTCGCGCTGCAACTTTTCCACGAGCTCGCGCGATTCCGCCCGCGACATATTCGCATTCGCGCGCCGGAAGTACGCTGAAATGGAATAAGGGTAACCAACGGTCGTGACTCCAGGTGTCGCGAGCGCCCGCTCCAGCCCCTGCGCGTTTACCACGATTCCAATAATTTCCACCGGCTCGCCCCCCAGCGCTTTCACCTGGCCCAGCCGCGCCACCACCGCTTCACTATCCGCCATCTGCGGTACATGCTTCGGCGAAACGAAACTCACTGCGTCAATGTGCCGAAAACCCAGCGCAATCAGCCGGCTCAGATACTGAACCTTTTCCTCCGTGGGAATCACGTCGCGCAATCCCTGCCACGCGTCCCGCGGGCATTCCACAATCGTCACTTCATTGGCCATAAGTTTTCAGAACCACGGGCTGCGGTAAATGTGCACCGCGTACCACAACAAAAAAACCGAAAGCATCACGGAAAATCCCATTAGCGTCACTGCGATGCGCGAAATCTTTCCTTCGCTCGCCTTCATGATCGTCAGCGCCGCCGCAACGATGATTCCGATCACGCCCAAATATTGGCACACCTGAAATATGAACCACAGCGCCGAACTGTAGTACGACGTCCCCGAAATCTGCGCCGAAACGAACACCTCGAGCATCGCCGGCAGACAAAACAGCATCGTAACGCCGAACATTCCGTAGCCGCCCCTGCGTAGTTCGTTCGTCATCGTCTGATCAGGAGTGCTTGGCAAATCTTCCCGTCTGACGTCCGGTCCTTCCTAACTTTCGACTTCTAGCCGATAACTTTCAACCCTAATTCACGTCTGCAGAACGCCCGTTTTAAATTCAGCAACCTTGGGATTTAGCGCCGCCGCTTCCAGCGCTTCGATCAGCGCCGCGCGCGTGTGTGCCGGATCGATGATCGCATCTACCCACAATCGCGCCGCAGCATATCGCGGATCGGTCTGGTCCTCGTAGGTTTTGCGAATAGATTCGTACAATTCCTTTTTCTCCGCGTCGCTGAGCTTTTTCCCCTCGCGCTCCAGCTGCTTGATCTTGATCTCGACGAGCGTCCCCGCCGCTGAATCGCCGCTCATCACTGCATAGCGCGCCGTTGGCCACGCAAACACAAACCGCGGATCGTAGGCCTTGCCGCACATCGCGTAATGTCCCGCGCCAAAGCTGCCGCCGCAAATCACCACGATCTTCGGCACCACGCTGTTGGCCACGGCGTTCACCATCTTCGCGCCCGAGCGAATGATCCCGCTCCACTCCGCTTCCTTGCCCACCATAAATCCATTCACGTCGTGCAGGAAAATCAGCGGCAGCAGATTCTGATTGCAGTCCAGAATAAATCGCGCGGCCTTGTCCGCCGCCTCATTGTAAATCACGCCGCCAAACTCGATTCGTCTTTCGCCCGTTCCCGGCGCTACGGTGCTCACATTTTTCTTCTGATTCGCCACAATCCCCACGGCCCAGCCGCCGATACGCGCATAGCCGCACAAAAGCGTCTGGCCGTATTCTGCGCGGTATTCCTCGAGTTCGCTGCGATCCACGATCCGCGCGACGATTTCGTGCATGTCGTACTGTTTTCCGGGGCTCGCTGAAAACACACCATAAATACCTTCGGCAGCATACGCCGGAGCCGCCTCCGTTTTGTGATGGAATGGCGTGCCCGCCGCATTGCCCATCTTATCCACCAGTGCGCGCAAACGCTTGATGCACGAGGCGTCGTCCGGCTCACGAAAATCCACTGTGCCGCTGATCTGCGCGTGCATCTGCGCCCCACCCAATTCTTCCGCCGAAGTCTTCTGCCCAATCGCCGCCTGCACCAGAGCCGGCCCCGCCAAAAACAGTCCGCTGCCTTCAGTCATCAGAATTTTGTCGCACATCACCGGCAGGTAAGCGCCGCCCGCGACGCACATCCCCATGATAGCGGCGATCTGCGGAATGCCCATCGCGCTCATCACCGCATTATTGCGAAAGACGCGCCCGAAATCGTCCGTGTCCGGGAAGACGTCTTCCTGTAGCGGAAGAAAAATGCCGGCGGAATCCACCAGGTAAATTGTCGGAATGTGATTTTCAATCGCGATGTTCTGGGCACGAATCACTTTCTTCGCGGTCATCGGGAAAAACGCGCCAGCTTTCACCGTCGCGTCATTGGCAATGATCATCACCTGCCGCCCGGAAACGCGCGCAATCCCAGTGATCGTTCCGGCCGACGGAGCGCCGCCCCATTCCTGATACATATCGTGCGCGGCGTACAATCCCAACTCGAAAAATTCCGTTTTCGTGTCAATCAGCTTCGCGATGCGCTCCCGCGCCGTCAGGCGATTCTTCTTGTGCTGCGCTTCGATGGCCTTCGTGCCGCCGCCTTGGCGGATCTTCTGTTCCTCGTTCTTGATTTCGGTGAGGCGGTCCACCATCAGCCGGCTATTCTTTTCGAAGTCAGCGGACTTCTCGTCCACGCGCGTTTCGATTTTCGTTCCGCTCATACAGCATTCACCATTTTCCCGGTAGCCAAGAAAGCACGTCTTCTCAATTAGTTAGTTAAGTCTTTCGTGTGGCTCGGTTGCACTTTGGTTGCACAAATTTTCCAGCATGTCCATTCCCGCTTGGGTGTTCGCCGGAACGTCCTTCACATAATAGCGCATGGTGGTCGCAATGTTCGTGTGGCGCAGCAAGCCCTTCGACGCCATGCCGTCCTTAGTGAGGCTCGCGAGAGTAGTCGCAACCCCGCGCCGCAGGCTATAGAAACCGTGCCACTGCATCCCCGCAGCCATCAATCGAGGCACAATGTCCCGCTGTGAAACGTTGTCGAGCAGCAGGGGCCTGCCTTGCGGGCCGCGCAAGATCGGGCCGTCCGCCGGGTTGCCGTCCGCTTCGCGCAGAGCAGCGAGAATGTCAGCCAGCATTGGGATGATCGGCACAGGCGCGGCGGCTTCTGTCGTTTTGGGTGCCGTGGTATGGCAATGCCAAACTGATTGACGGACCAGCAGCTTCTTGCCATCGTGATCCTGCCAGAGCGCTCCGCGTGCTTCGCCGGGCCGAAGGCCAGTGAAAAAATCAGGGCGACGGCGGCCCGTGCCTTCATCTCGCCGGCCTTCTTCAGTACTTCGATCATCTTCAGTACTTCGTCCGGTGTTGCGGCGTGCGTCGGAATAGAGGCCGGCGCTTCCATCGGCAGCCGGGCGTCCACAAGGGGATTGGCACCGTCGAAGGCACCCCAAGTTTTCGCCAGGGCAAAAATGCTCCGTAGAATGCTTTTCGCGTTTCGCAAGACCCGCTTGCTTACTTTGTGCTTGCGGTAAATCTCCGTGAACAGATTGCAGGCGTCCACGGTGCGGAAATCCCGAAGGCTCAATTCCGGCATGTGCGGGCGTAGATACAGTTTCCAAAACGCCTGATAACCGGCGACAGTCGAGGGTTTGCAGTTTGCGTTGGCCCAAGGCAGCCAATGATTCGTGGCGAAATCTGAAACCGAAATGTAACTCTCAGGGCGAACCTTGCCAGCGTTTAGCGGGGCGAGGAACTCCGCAGCGAGCGTTTGCGCATCTTTTTCGCGCCGGTAGCGTTCGCACACGTTGGCCAGTTTCTTGCAGCGCTGTTTTCCCGCGTCCCTGTACCGCAGAAACCACGAATCTCCCTTGCGAAAAATGTAACCGTCCTGCTGTGCCATTTGTTCCCCCTTCAGTGCGGGATTGAAACGCTGCGAAGGTATTCCGAGAGCGTAAGGTGGCGCGCTTTGGCGGTGGCGCGAATCTTTCCCATTTCGCCCTTCGTTGCCATGAACCGCACCATAATCTGGCGCTTTTCCAGCCCCGCCACTTTCGGTCTTCCTGGTTTCCTTCGCATCGCTTCCCTCGATGGCAATAATATTGCCATACTAATAATGGCGTGTCCAATTTACTTTAGCCGTTTCCCGCCATCCATTGGGAGACTTGTGTCCGCGAGAATCTAACATACTTGCCAAGCCTAATCACGGGTAGGGGATGGCGATTGCGGATTTTCGCTCGCTTCCGAGTCTGTTCAAAGATCCAGGACTCGGGTACCTTGAGCCATTCCGCCAGCTCGGTGGGCGTCAGCAAGTCGCCTTGCGCGTAGATCGGCGCGTCACTCATAGGCCGTGCGTTTTTCTCCACTCGGCGATGACCTTTTCGTTTGCCGTGGCGAATTTTTCCTGTTGTTTGCGAACGACGCGAACAAATTCTGGGTCAACGACATTGCTAGGAGCGTTTTCCCGATTGCACGTCCAGACGGCAGCGGGAGCGCTGGGCGCTTGCGGGAGCGCGAAGCGCGGCGCGGTATCCGCCAGAAGTTTTTCAAGGCCGCTCGGCGGGAGAAACGCCGCGATGTCGCCCGATTGCCGTTGCCGCGTCAAATCAGCCACGAATCGTTTTTTCGCCCATTGCAGATCATCGCGCGAACAGGATTCGAAGAACGCCAGCCCGCCAGCGGCGCGGGCCGCATGGTCCACGTCGAACGGCAGTCTGGGAGCGCGTGCGCCGGAATTACCGAACGTCGCGCCGGCCAGATCGGGATTGACGTGGCGGCGGGCATACTCAAGTACGTTCTGCCATTCATCGTCTGCGCGGCCGTCCTGTGCGGATTCAATGTGCGAGAGAATATCGGCGGGCGTTGGGAACCATTTGCATGTTTTCAAAGTCGCCTTAAACGCAGGCTCTAGCGCATCGGTTGGAACCCCTTCCAAAGCTTCAGCCCATATCTCCGCGACGGCGGGCGCGGTTTCCTTCGTCACTGCCGGGCCTTTGGCCGTGCGCGGATAGACCATCACAAACTTCGTGATCCACTCGCTAATTAAAATCATCCGTTCTGAATTTGCTCGCGAGCGCTTGGGCGATGCCACGGATATTGTCGTTACGTTGCTCAGCTGTTCCATTGGTCCCTGCCTTTCCGGTTGCGGCTAGAATCGGTCCGTCAGAAAACTTTCCGAGATTCGCGCAGAAGTAGGCGAGCGAATCCCCCTGCTTGTGGTGAATGGCTCCGTGGAAGCTGCGAAATGCTCCCAGAGGGTTTTCAATCGCTCTAGCGGTAGCGGCTCAGGCGAGTGACCGCGGAGCAAGGTTTGTAGTGCCCTGTAATCTTTTCCTAGCCAGAGGGGCTTCGCTCCGTGCTTCGCGATGTACGATTCGTGCGCGTAATCAACAAACGACTGAAAGCGAAGATCGGCTGGCGCAGCCCGTTTTGCTGCGCGGGGTTTTGCCGTTACTGCTTCTTGTTTACTGCTTACTGTATACTGAATAGGTGCGGCCTCAGCGTCAGTCAGAGCGTCAGACAGAGCGTCACTCTCAGCGCAAGCCTCATATATCAACCTGCCGCAGCGCATAGACTCGGCTGCATTTAGTCGCTTCTCCTTCAGCGCAGGAGATAGCACTCTATACTTGTCAATTAGCACCCGGTAATTACCCCTCTGGCCGTGCTTGCGTGTGTACCAAAGGAAACCGATGCCCCTAAGTCTTTTAATCGCATGCTGAACGTCTCGGAGAGAGCAGCCCCGTGGGGCAACGGAATGAACGGCGGGAGCACTGCCCCACCATTCGCCCGTCTTGAAATCTGCTTGCCAATGAATGATTAGATAGACTCCAAGATTGAACGCACTGAGACGGCCTCGCTTCAGGTGGTCCGTTAAGTCGCGCATCACAGCGAAGCGCTTGTTAGCCACGGTCCGCCACCGTTTCAATAAGCGGACCAAAATCGTGTGGAGGCACTGGCTGCGGCTTACCGGTTTGTGTCGTGTACCAATCACTGGGATTTGAGCTGAGCAGAGGAAACCACGAATGACATACGCCGTCCAGGCGTTCGGTGCGATTCTCGATGCGGAAGCCCATACGCCGGGCCTCCAGGATTCGAGCCCCGTATTGAGCGATGCCGAGCGCGAGAATCTCAGGGAGCGGAACCCATGCGCCGCGAGCGGCGCCAAGTAAGCGGAGAATCGCGGCCCGCTGCGTTTCGCCAAAAGCAGGACGGCCGCGCGGTGGTTTGCGCGTCCTCATCGGGCTACCCCCGAAGATGCCCCGTGCAATCCAACGTTCGAACGCGGAGAGGTTGGCTGCGTTCCGCGTGGGGCGTGCGTACGGGCTTTCCTTTCCTGCTGAGGCACCAAGACCAAGCCGGTGCGTGACACTTCGGGCAGGCGTGCACGAAAACAGAACCCTCGAAGCGGTAATGTTGGAGCGCCCGCGATCCGAGTGAGTAGCTCGGCTTTTTCGATTGCGGAAGATTTGACGCTGAGTTAGCTTCTGGGTGCATAGACTCTCTTTTCAGATCGGGCCGCTGGACACCCCATGTCCTTGCGGCCCCGTTTTTTTTGCCGTCTACGGTTCTCCCGCCGCTGCAGTTCTTGCCGTCGCCAGCAGTTTGGTTTGGTGCGTCTGCTTTGTCAGACGCATCCTCCGCCGTTTCGCGGAGTGGTTGTATGACTCGATGGACGCAACTGAAACCAGCCATTTCCCTGCGGTGTCCTTGCGCGCCGTTAGGCGCCGCTCCCAAACAAGTCGATACGTCGAGTCGAGACGCCTGCCGAGTCGCCTCGCCGTCTCAAGGACTGTCACTTCATCGCCTCTGCTTTTCGCCATTCACGCCTCCGGCAGCGAACTCCGCTCGCTTGCTCGCTGTCTAGAACTAGTGTACTTTGCTGTTACAAACATGCGAACAAAAGCCGTTACAGCACTTTCATCATTTCCCGTTTTGGTCAGCGCGTCGGCAGGCGACCAAGAAGGTTTGGTTGTCTCCGATCTATTCCTGCCCCCAACCTTGGCCCGCAGACTGGGGGCTGACGACCTCGCCGACAATCGTTTCTTGCGGAGCTTCCAAAACTCGCGAGGGCAACAGTTGGTGGCCGAAAAGCAAGAGTTCCTTGCGATTGCGAAATTGATTAGCGCCTACAAACTCCGAATGCACTCGTCTCGAAGTGGCGAGTGGAAGGAAGTCTGGAAAGAGGCACTAGAGGAGTACGAGCAATCCCTTCGTACCTCCAAAGAAACCAGGCCGCTGCCAGAGGATCGGAAAGCCAGGCGAGAATTTGGCCGACAAATCATCGAGATTATTGCACCAGCAATCGGACTTGACCTCGGAGCTAAATCGCCCGAGCGGGCTGCTGACGAGTGGGACGGCTACCTCTTGAGCCGATCCGCTAAATCCAGCCCCCAGTTGCTCCTAGGCCGCATCATCTCCAATCATCTCCACCACGTCAGGGTGGTGTTGTGGGTTAGTAAGGGCTGTTTACAGCCGGCGTTGTATTGCAGCAGCGCGCGGGACGCCCTCTACGCAATAGCTCTACTGAGTCTCAATGAGCGGAAAGGTTTGGCAGTTTGCCGTTACTCGCGCTGTGGGAAGCCATTTCAGCAATCGCGCCCCGATCAAGAGTGCTGCTCGGCCCGGCATACGGATACCCATCGAATGGCCGTTTATCGTATGACGCCGCGGGGACGGCGCGCGATGGAGAGAGATTCGAGACGACGGAAGCAAAGGAAGGAGCGAGCACAAATGGCCAAGAACAGACGCCGGAGCAAAAAGTCCAGGCGCGCGTCTACCTCTCGGTCCTCACAAGCGAGAAGAACCGAGCACGACGCATAGTGGACCGGCACCACGTAAATTCTTGCTCACTGGTGCTCAGCTCTCTGCCCCTAAAACACTTGTTTTCAGGACACCTCAGTGCCAACGCTAATCGGCTGTCCTTGCAACGTCGCGAGACTACCGGTTCCCCAGGGTTTTATGGACACGGCTTCGGCTGTAGCCAAGTTCATCGGCAATATCGCGGATAGAGCGTCCCTGAGAGCGCAGTCGGTCGATGCTGAGGGCATCTACACTAACAGGAGGACGACCGAGCCTCTTTCCCTTGGAGCGGGCGTACCGCAGGCCAGCCTTCACACGCTCGACGATCAGACTACGTTCCAGTTCGGCTACGGCGCCCGAGACGGTGAAAACCATCTTGCCAGCCGGCGTGGTCGTGTCCATTTGCTCACTCAGGCTGACGAACGCGATACCGAGCGCATTGAATGTCTCAAGCGCGCGGAGCAGGTGGCTGACTGATCGGGCGAACCTATCGAACCGCCAGACGGCTACCACATCGAAGCGCCGCTTGTGCGCGTCAGCCATGAGACGGTTCAATTCGGGCCTGGAGTCTTTCGCACCGCTCACACCTCCATCGATGTATGCGTCTACCATACGCCAGCCGCGTGCTTCCGCGAATTGCTCAAGCTCCCGCGTCTGGAGTGTTACGTCCTGGCCATGATTGGTCGTCGAGACGCGCGCGTAGATAGCCATTCTGAGAGTCATCCCTCCCTCCTTCTCTTCGGCTTCGGCTTCGCCTTCGGGCCTGGCTTCTGCGCGGCCTTCACTTTCTTGCCTCTGGCTATGTCGGCATCCGTCCAGCGCCAGAGAGTCTGGCCCTTTTCCAATGCAATTTCCTTAGACGGTCGAATCTTTTCGAGCGCCAGCCAGCGGTTGAGCGTCCTAAAGGACACGCCCATCTGCCCCGCAGCTCTCCTCGTACTGTAGGTCTTTTTCAAATCCAACATTCCCGGTCGGACGTAGCGTTGCGTGATCGGCAGAGTCGTTCTAGAACTGGCACAACCTATGACACAATCACGGAAGCCTGTCAAGGCAAGGTCGGTCGGTGGCCAAATAATAGGTATCGCAGAATCGCTTTAACGAACAGTCGGCCTACTGGTCTACATGCGTGCTCGACGAGTCAGTGACCTGTAAACCAGAGCATTCCGAAGCTGCGCTACAGGCAGGAGGCATTGTCCGGGCCGGGCGGAAACGTCTGTGACCGTAACCTAAGTTGAGGCACAAATTTTCTGTTCGCGGAGTTTTTTGTCTTTGATGTTCTTGCGTAGGAGAATTTTCTATTCGCTCACCCGTAGGAGTCAGCAGCATCGCGGCGGACGAGCAATTGCGCTGGTGCAAGGCTATTAGGTAGGCTGTGAGCTATGACCGAACACAACTCTCTGATCAATCGTGCTCCCGTCTTGACGTTATGGGCGACGACGGTTGCTGAGCGCCTGGGATTTAAGCAGGACGAGGCACTCTCGCTTGGCAAGGCGGTGGCCGGTTCGACGGCTCAATCCAAGGGCCAACGATTGGGTATATACAAACCTGTTCTGCAGGAGATTAAGAAGGCGCGCACCCGAAAACGGGGAGAGGAATTCTTCGTTGAGATTTGCGGGCGGCAAGTGCCAGCAATCAGTACGACGGACGGAGTGCGGGCCGTGGTCAAGAACAAACCGATCGAAGCGAAGAGTGTGGAAAGATACCTGGAGAGCAAGTTCGGCGAGTCGCTGGGGACTGCACGCACGGCGATGCGTGACCTAGTGAAAGCCTACCGAGCGGAACAACTCTCGAAGAACGCATTCAGTCTCTATGAGAGGTTCCGACCAGCGATTCCAGAAGGGGTGACAGGCTGGGGAGTCAAAGGGAACTTGGATCTTGGTCTTATTCGGTCCATGGCGCTGGAGAAGTGACGGTGGAGTATTCCAGTCGTGGGTCAGATTCCGGTAACCGCGTGATCGGGACTTGAGTTTAATGGTTAGGGAAACCATCTCGCGGTGCAGCGGGAGTTTCGTGGCATGCCGTCGAGATTGTCGCGGCAGGAATTTATTGGGCTTGAGCCAAACCCTGCGCTTGATGGAAAGCCATCACGAACTCACAAATTCGGGCGCGCTCTACCTCCGAGAGACTCAATTCTCCGTCCTGAGTTGTTCTGATGACTGTTGCTTATTCTTTGGTCCTGCTTGGTCATTCTCGTGAATGGCCGCTCCGCCATGGTCATTGGTCGCGTCGATCATCCCTACTGATTCAATGCGGGCGCAGCGGTAGGCTCCCCTCGTTGCACCGTTCCTATGGTTTGATTTCGAACACCACCCCGGCGTTTGTTTGCCCGCCGCCGATGGTAGTCCCGTAGAGGTTGCCGTTCGGGCCAAGGACCACGCCTGCGTAGGGGGTGCCGCCATCGGCCCCGCCCGTGAAGGTGTGCAGCACTGTCTCCTGACCAGCGGCACTGACTTTGAACACCACGCCAGCGAACGCCGTGCCGCCACCGGCGGTGGTCCCGTAGAGGTTGCCGGCCGAGTCGCGGGCCAACGTTACCCAGAGGGGATAGCCGCCATCGGCCCCGCCCGTAAAGCTGTACAGCACCGTCTCATTGCCGGATGGACCGATCTTAAACACCACGCCCGCGCCCGCAATGCCCCCACCATTAGTTGTCCCGTAGAGGTTGCCTTTGGAGTCGAGGATTGCACCTCCGTAGGGGTACCCTCCATCGGCTCCGCCGGTGAAGCTGTAGAGCACCGTCTCGTTGCCGGACTTATCGATCTTGAAGACGACACCCGCCCCCGATGCGCCTCCACCGTTGGTAGTCCCGTAGAGGTTGCTTTCCTGGTCCAGGATCAGGCTCCCGTAGGGATAGCCGCCGTCGGCATCACCGGTGAAGCTGTACAGCACCGTCTCATTGCCGGACCTATCGATCTTAAAGACGACACCAGCTTGCGATGCGCCGCCACCGGAGGCAGTCCCGTAGAGGTTGCCTTTGGAGTCGAGGATTACGCCTCCGTAGGGGTTGGCGCCATCTGGCCCGTTCGTGAAGTTGTGTAGCACGGTTGAACAGCCAGACGCATCTACCTTGTACACCACGCCGTACCCGTAGCCCACGTCCGCTTGGCCTATGAACGTAGTCCCGTAGAGGTTGCCTTTCGAGTCGCGGATCACACCTCCGGTTGGTCGGGCAAAACCATTGGCCGTCAATGTGGCGAGGCTGTACAACACACTTTCATTGCCGTCCACATTCAGTTGGTACACCACGCCATCGCCAGTCTTACCGCCTAAAGCGGTGGTCCCGTAGAGTTGGCCGTCCGATCCCAAGATGACACCATTGTTGTACGGGTACTGCCCATCGGTGTCACCCGGGAAGGCGTACACGACCGTCGCGTTGCCGCTCGGATCCAACTTGTAGACCGCGCCCTGACCGCCGGCGCCACCGAAGGCGTTAGTCCCGTAAAGATTGCCGAACGCATCGAGAATCACGCCTGCGAGGTCGGGCTGGTTCCCTTCAGGCCCTCGCGTGAAGGTGTGCAGCACAGTCTCATTGCCGGACGGATCGACTTTGAACGCCACGCCCAAGCCAGATGCGCCACCGAAGGCAGTAGTCCCGTAGAAGTTGCCGGCGGGGTCGCGGACAAGGCCCGCGTAGGGACTGCCGCCATCGTTCCCGCCCGTGAAGCTGTAGAGCACCGTCTCATTGCCGGACCTATCGACCTTAAAGACGACACCAGCTTGCAATGCGCCGCCACCACTGGTAGTCCCGTAAAGGTTGCCTTGCAAGTCGCGGATCACACCAGCGTCGGAAAAGCCGCCATCGTTCCCCCCCATGAAGCTGTACAGCACCGTCTCATTGCCCGACTGATCGATCTTAAAAACGACACCCGCGCCCGATGCGCCGCCACCTTCGGTAGTAGTCCCGTAGAGGTTGCCGGTCGGGTCGCGGATTAGACCATTCGGGTAGCTGCCATCGGCCCCGCCCGTGAAGCTGTGCAGCACCGTCTCCTGGCCAGACGTATCGACTTTGAACACCACGCCCACGCCGTTGCCGCCACTCTCAGTAACCCCGTAGAAGTTGCCGGCGGGGTCGCGGACAAGGCCCGCGTAGGGACTGCCGCCATCGTTCCCGCCGGTGAAGCTGTAGAGCACCGTCTCGTTGCCGGACCTATCGATCTTGAAGACGACACCCGCGCCCGATGCGCCGCCACCGCTGGCAGTCCCGTAGAGGTTGCCGGCCGGGTCGCGGATTAGACCATTCGGGGAGCTGCCGTCGGCCCCGCCCGAGAAGCTGTACAGCACCGTCTCGTCGCCAGATGCATTGACCTCGAATACGACGCCCGCGTTATTAGTTCCTCCACCCCCTACGTCTGAGTAGGCACCGTTAGTAGTCCCGTACAGGTTGCCTGCCGAGTCGCGGATCACACCCCAAGCGGGGTATGCCCCGTACGGCGGACTTGCGAAATTATGTAACACGAGTTCTTTAGCGTTCGGCACTGGCGCTGCCTCCTGTGCGCTAGCCGAAAGGCCGATCACAGCCGCAGCGGGTTTTGCCCCGCGCGGCGGATTTACGAATTTGTGTAGCACGAGTTCTTTAGCGTTCGGCACTGGCGCTGCCTCCTGAGCGCTAACGGAAACGCCCAGCCCTAGCGTGCACAAAACCAAGCAAAGGGCGAGCCCGCCTTCCCGTTGGACTGTTGAACGGAATTGGGCAAACGCAATATCGTTCGTTAACATTGAACTCTCCCTCTGAGTCGGTACGCCGTTAGTACCGAACTCTCTGCCTGAGTTGCGATTGTCCTTCGTAGTTTATGGAATTTTGAGTCCACCTAGCTGACGCAGTGAAGTACAACGTAAACGAACCGTTAGAGAATGCTGAGAAGCCGCAAGGTTGCCGAGCGTAAGCTCGTTCTGGTAATGCGAAAATGCTGAACAGGACCGCGGCAGCTGTGGTGATAATCCAATTGGAGGGTGTGTTCATAACGCAACTTCCGTCTCGAAACAGACCTAGCCGCTAATTTCGCCCTCGCGATTTATTTGAGAGCGGCACAAACACAAGCTCAAGTCTCTTCGATAAAGTCCAATTAATCGGTAGATTCGCGTTGCGGATTGCCAGCAGGACCGTATCCTGCTAGGGAAAGGCACGAATAGCGCGGACACTAGCTCCGTGTTGCGGTATTGTCAAGAACTAATAGATTAATCTTCCGTAAACGTGGAGAGCATCGTTGCTACTTCGGTCGAAGCGTCCGAGAACGTCTTCGGTCTTTTGAATAATGATGTGGCTCGTGAGTGAGATGATCCGGACGAATTGTCCCGTTGAGCGCGGATGCGAGTCAGTAGGGCGAATGCGGGTTCGTAAAAGTGACCTTCACGGCGGCCAAGTTCCGATTCGGTGGGAAGGCCTTGCTCCAATTGGAGGAGCGGTGCGGCTGGCGGCTTCGTCGGCTTTATGGGTGTCTGGGGCGCGGTTGGTTTTTGGGCGGTCGCGTACCCGGAAACTTGGGTACCGGGATCGACACTTCTCAGGTGGTGCATTAATCAAGTCGGTGGATTTAGTCACGGTTTCGGCGGGCAGGTGAGCTATGGAAAAAGCAGCGGCCCTTGAAGTCAAACTGGAAACGGCTAACAAGGGGACGCAAAGATGATCGTATTTCTGGGTGACGGCGGAACCTGGAGAGCACAGAATTGGGGACGGCCGAGGAGCCCTCGGAGAAGCTGCAAACGTGCATTGTCCGGGCTGGGCGGAGTTGCCTGGCACTGCAGCCTAACTTGAGGCCCAAATTTTTTGCTGGCGGGACTTTTTTGGTTCCGGTTTTTTCCCCACACGCTAATTTTTCACGTGTCGCCTAATCGGAAACTGAGGTTCAGTTTCCGGTAACGGCGTTCTATAAAGGGGAGAGTCAAGAGAAAAACCTTCCCGGCGACTGGAAGGAGCAAAGATTTTTGCTC
>Ga0209655_10000148_pt1 | contig 25347 bp, 16 predicted proteins | sample BogFormECP03_OM2_FD_188236 | JGI IMG/M metagenome (GOLD analysis project Ga0209655, IMG submission 188236) | Bog forest soil microbial communities from Calvert Island, British Columbia, Canada - ECP03_OM2 (SPAdes) (version 2) | ecosystem: Environmental > Aquatic > Freshwater > Wetlands > Bog ...
CGCCGGCCGTAGCTATGAAGCGATGCGAGTCAGCATCCTCGAGTTCTTGGAGACGGATGTCTTCAATGTGTCCGTCGAAAACTGTGAGTTCTTCTTGGATCCGCTTCTCAAATCGTGGGACGTCGATCTTGCGACTTTTAGTATGGAGATTGCGCTAAATCGCAGGCATCTTCCGGGGCGCGCCACGAGATTCGAGTTTGTCGAAATCGAGCCCACCCCACCAGAGGAAGAGCCAGGGCTCACGAAATTCCTTCAGCACTTGTCCGCGAACGGTGATGCGACAAAAGAGGAAATCGAGTTTCTTAAGAAACTGAAGGTCAAAGGAAAGCACCCAACGCCACTCTACTACTACCGAGAACTGCAAAACCTCCGGGATCCCGTTCACTTTCGCGAGCTCACCCCCCAGTCCAAGCCAAAGAAAACATTAGGCCCAGCCCAACCCGAAGGATCAGTCGCCCCGATGCACAAATATCTGGAGGCTGACGGCATTGAGAGACAGCTGCAGCTCAACGGTCGGAAAAAGGCAACGCAACAATGGGCAGGAAACAGGGGAAACGGGGGCAGGAAACAAAAAGCAAAATCATAAAACGGATGCGCCGACTCAACCCGAGAGACTCGCACTTTGAAGCGACGCGGGAATCCGGAAAGCGTACAATCGCCGTTCGGCTTTCAATCGGACCGGACGGTGACGCTTGAGGCCTACGCGGCAGAGATCGCCAAGACGCGGCAGGAGCGACCGCAATTGCAGTTCATTTTGTGCGATCACTCATTCGAGGGCAACCGCGCGTAGTTCCCGCACTGACTGAGCCCTGCCAGCAATTGTCTTCACAAGCGCGTTTGTCGGTACTGACTCGACCGGCGAGCTGATAACTTCCGGGTGCCCGTTTACCAGGAGTTGTCCGGGATCTGGCGCCGACAAGCCGTAGCAAGACTCTGGGCATACGCTATGAATCTAGCGGTTTCGTGCAGCAACCTCGTCTGAGCGGGCTGACGAACCTTATCGCCAAAGCGGACACCCATCCGTTCTGTCCATGCCTTCCGAATCAGCTCACCCCATGCGGGGTCGAGGAATTGTTCGGCCCATTTCACGGCAGAAAGCTTCGATTGCACAGTGCCGGTCTTACATGTGTAAAGCATCCGGCAACAAGTTAGCACGGCGAATGACTGACCGAATCGCGTGTTGAACCATCCGAGCGTCTGATCGATCTCAGCGACAAAACGGCTCTTGAGCTCTTGAATCGCAGCGACAGCCTCGGAGCGCAGGGCTCCAGTTGGTACCGGGTGCAGGATAGTCTTCGGATCAGGCCCGATGATGGTGATGCCTCGTTCGCGAAGGATCCACCGAACGTGCCATCGATTGTCGTGAATCGAACGCTCCAACGATGTGCTTCCGTTGTCTATGAACCATAACGGTTCTGCTCCAACCAGGTCAGTCCGATTCAGCAAATCCGTACTTATATAAGACCCCTCCAGATGCTCGGCTGGATAGCATCCGAGAGCATGGATTTCGACGTGTGTTGTTTGTATTGATCGTACTTCTGCATCGCTTAACTCCGCGTTGGTGAGGATCAGGAAATCAACATCACTGTCGAGATCAAAGTCTCCCGTTGCGAGCGAGCCGACAAGATAGGCACCGAGGAAGTTACTTCCCAGCGCATTCTCAACGCCAACGACGAATCGTTGCAAGACTGAAGCCATCTCAGGGTAAGTTTCGCTGCGCATGCTCCTGTGTCGATCGATTTTAAGGCTTTGGCTTCCCTGTCGCGGGAGGCGTTGCGCCGCTCAGATTGCCATGCATCTCCGAGTGCGAACCCTGCAAGTATTGATCGAGTTTTTTCTTCTGGTCATCGTTCAGGATTTCGCGGATCTTTTTTTCGGCATTCATCCGCAAAGGCCTGACCTTACGCAGGAGCTCTTCGTGCGACGTGCTTTCGCCCTGCATGAGCTTCAGGGAGGCATCATGCAGTTCCTGCAGAATGGTTTTGACTTTGGGCTGCTGATCGAGGGCGAGGTCAAGTTTCTGGGTCAGCACCTTCAACTGATCTTCGACATCTGGCAGGACGACGGCCTGGGCGGCGCCTTTTGCGGGCTCGCCGGTCGGTGCGGTTTGTTGCGGCACCATGCCCGGCGCAATCAACAACATACTGCCGATTGCAAGTAAGCAAATTCGATTCATGGTCTCTCTCCTTTTTTGCTTCTGCCCTCTAGAGCTGCCGTACTATGTGCACTGTAGCGATGCAACGAAGCGGAGTCGATAGCAGCGAGTGAAATTGGTCGAGTTGCTGAACAAAAAGGTGGCCGATGTCCAACAATGAGCGCTCTCCGCTACCCATAGGGTTTGCCAAGAAGAGGAAAAATGGTAAGCAACGAGGCAGGCCTGACCTGCGCATCCGGCGTACGCGCAGCCTGCTGAGTAATGCGCTGGTCGCGTTGATGCAGGAGAGGTCGATAGACAAAATCACGGTGCAGGAAGTGCTGGACCGCGCGGCAGTCGGCCGGTCCACTTTCTATCTCCATTATCGCGACAAGGACGACCTATTTCTTTGCGTGCTAGAGGACGGCTTGGAAATGTGGAGCACTGCTCTCCTCAGGAAGCGGGAGAAATCCTACCGCGTCGCACCCGTGGCAGAATTTTTTGCGCATGTCGGTAATGCGAAGAAGCTCTACCGCGCTCTGGTCGATTCCGGACGTATCCACGCGTTTTTCGAACTTGCGCAGGGCTACTTCGCTCGCAGTATCGCCCGACATCTGAAGGACATTGGCCTGAAGGATTTGGCTCAAAGCGAACTGGATGCTCGCTCGCATGCACTCGCCGGAAGCCTGCTTTCACTTCTGAAATGGTGGCTCGATCGCGGCGCCAGAGAGTCGCCAAAGGCAATGGATGAACTGTTCCACCGGATGGCGTGGATCGGACTACAATCCAAATCCAAATTACGTTAGACAATCCGGAATCGGAAGCCAACTGGGTTCCACTGCGGAATTGGTCCTGTCAAGTCGGCTTGTGGGAAGTAATTCGCGGTTCCTCCCGTATGACGGGCCAACCGGAAGTAATCTGTTGTCGAACTGCTTCAACTCCTGGTAGGCCGCAAAATCGGCCATGTTGGTTTTAGTGCCGTTTGGTCCGGGTAGCTTCGTTTGCGAGGCAGTTGCCACCTTGCACATGACAATTCTTCGCATAGACACGCATAGCCGCTTTCCTCTGCGCTTGGTTGAAGGGCCGGTGTCCTTAGACTGACCCTCTGTACAGATGACAGGTTGCGCTCCAAGGGATAGTTTGCGAGTCACCGCCCTATCCAAGGTCCAAAGTTAGGAGGCATTATGCGCAGCCTCAAAATCATGCTTGACGCTAACAGGCCTTCTCAATGGAAGGACCTGCGCAGCCGGCTGGTCCCTTTTCGCGGGTTACTTGCGAGCAGGGGACAGCGGGACTCTGTCAGTGGTGACTAAAAAAAACGACTTACGCGTTTGTTTCCTGAAAAGTTGCCGACTATTGGTCCAGAATGATGGCATCCGCCACACACTCATGAACGGCGAAAACTCAGTCCAGGCGGAGATTTGGATTGTGCTTTGGAGGGAACCTGCTGGCTGATTTGCTCTCAAGGATTAATAAGTCATTGGGCAAGGGCTTTTCTGAGGCCAATCTTGTTAGAGTATTCTAACGACAGAGGCAGAGGCCATTCCAAGCAAAAAGCGAGATCGTAGCCCGTCTCCCATTCATCCGACTGGGGCCGCGCCGAGCGGCGGGTCTGTTCAGCTGTTGGATGCGGAACAGAAAAAGGCGGCCACCGCATCCCGCTGGTTTTCTCCCACCGAAGAGCCACCGGATTCGGGCGAACTCGATTGTCACCACGCCTTGCTCGTCCTGCTCAACCGGATTTACTCCCGGCGTATGACAGGCAAGCTGCAACTCGTCTTTGGACGCGTGGAAAAGGCGCTCTTTTTCGACGGCGGGCAGCTGGTGTTTGCGACCAGCAGCGACCGGCAAGATGGCCTAGGGGAAGTGATGCTGCGAGCCGGAGCCCTGACGCAGAGCCAGTTTGAGGAGGCGTCCACGCTGGTAGAGACGGGCCAGCGCTTTGGTTCTGCCATTGCCGAGATGGGCGTCTATGGAGTCGAGGAGATTGTTAACTGGGTACACCGCCAGGTAATTCAAGTCATCGCATCCGTGCTCGACTATCCAGCCGGCCGGTACTTTTTCTTCAGCTCTCTCGAAAAAAATGTGGTCCCGGAAATCGGTGTTCCTGTGCCACTGGGAAAGCTGCTCCTGGAGGCCGTGCGCAAAGCCGGTGACCTGCCGCTGGACCGGCTCGCCGAGGACGCCGATCTTCGCGTGGAGCTCTCACCTGAGTCGCAGCGCCCTTTTAAGGCAGTAGACCTGGAAGACAGTGAACGGCGCTTGCTCGCCCTGATGTTCCAACGCACTTCGGCCAAAGATATCGTCACCCAAAGTGGGTTGCCCAGGCCCCAAGCTGCTCGCGCTCTGTATGCCCTGTTGCTTTTGGGATTGGTCGTAGGCTTGCCGGACACCGTAAAGCCTGAGGCTGTGAAGCCGGGAGGGGAGCCAGCCGTTCCCATTCCACCTAAAGCGCTCAAAGAACCGCCTTTGGGCCAGCAGCAAGTAACGAGCGAATTGTCTTCCGCTGCGGACATGCAACTACTGACTGGTTCGTCTTCGGTAAGCGTGGGCAAGCCAAAGACCATGGAGAGTCCGGTCCAGCGGGAAGAGTCAAAAGCAATCGAAGCTCCCATCGCGGCCAACATTGCGCACCAGCCGTCTGTGGAGGCTGAAACACCGCCGGAGGGACTAAAAACAGTTGAAGCGCCGCACGTGGCAAGCGATGTGCAGGAACAATCTGTGGAGACTCGGGCTGTGGAGACTCAGGCCCAGGCGCAGGAAGTGAAAGCAGTTGAGGTGCCTAATGCCGCGCACATTCCAGACCAGCGAACGGCGAATCTCCCAGTCCAAGCGGAGGAAACGAGAGCGAGCGAAGCGCCTTCCGCGGACAACGCCGCGCACGCGCTCCCGCAGCTTGAAGAGATTCCGCACGATCCGGAAGAACCGAAAGAAACGGAAGCACCCCCTGTGACGCCCGTCCCACTCTTGAAACCGAATATGATCGCGCGCGAAGTGCTAGTGCGAGCTACGGGCATTCCACCGGAGAAGAATCAGCTGGAGCGCCAGCTTTTCAACGAAGAGACGACTTCTGTGCTAGTGGCTGAAACGGGCGGTGTGATTCGGTTGTCTGCCGCGGTGACTTCCGGGCAGCTGCTGGTTCTCGCCAACGTGGAAACAAAGCGCGAAGTGATCGTCCAAGTACTGCGGAAGCGCGCCTACAAGCCGACGATCTGCTATCTGGAGATTGAATTTGTTGAGGCTGCGCCGCGATTCTGGGGGACGGAGTTTTCGGCGGCGACGGCCTTGCTGCCGAAGAACGCTCAGGATGCGGAGACTGCCGCAATGGTGATCAGTGCGGAGGCCACCGCCGACCAACCCTGGGCTTTGCCGACGGCGCCCGACGCAGGGGAACTGCAAACGTTCAAGCGGGAAGTGGAAGAGCTGCGCGTGAAACCGGTCTTGACGGAGACGTCAACCGCGGGCGCGCAGGCGAGTGCCCTGGCCCAGTTGAGCGGTGAGGTTTCCGCGGCTCCTCCGGTCCCCGAACTGAGGGATCCGCTCAGTACGGAAGCGATTCTCGAAAGCGGGCTGGATGCTGCGGGCGCCGCCGCGCCAATCAAACGCGATCCGGCTATCGAGCCATGGGAATCGGGCGAGCCAGGGGCGACGCCGCAGACGGTAGACGACTTGATCAAGGCATTGCCGAAGCCGAAGCGATGGCGCTTGCCGCGTGGCGGCTTCACCCCCGAATTTAACCGGGTATTGCTGGGTCTGGCGATGGTGCTAGTGGCGCTGGGGGTTGGCACGGCTTGGTACAAGAGTTGGCTGCCGTGGAAGCCGGCGGGAGGTAGGTTCAGGAAACATCCGGAACTTTACGATACGAGAGTGGCGAGCGATGCTCCGGTGACTTCGGCAGCAACGCCTGCGAAGAGCGCGTCGGTGTCCAATGCGGGTGCGCCAACACCGGCTGCCGGACCTGAGACACCCCTGGAAGCAGCCTCGTCGAGTGCGCCTGCTGATCAGCCGGCATTGAGAAAAAGTGCGTCTGGCAGAACGGCGGCGGGGAAGCCATCGTCCGTTCGGCCTGCGGCGAGACCTGCATCGAATTCGGATGCGACTTCCGCGAAAGAGAGCAGTGTCGTCCCACCGAAATTGATTCATTCGGAGCAAGCGGTGGCTTCACTGGAAGCCCTGCGGGATTTCGAACGAGGAAATGTTGTCATCGATGCCGTCGTGGGTACGTCGGGCGAGGTCCATTTCATCAGTGTGATCTCCGGACCTCCGTCACTGCGCGCCCCCGCAGTGGAATCCTTGAAGGAATACAAGTACGAACCAGCAACGCGGAACGGCCAGCCTGTTCCCGCGCACGTTACGATCACTATTCACTTCCGATACGAGCCGTAAAGAGTCCGGGTACGGGCGAAATTCCCCAACAATTACAACAGAGGAACACCGACGCAGGCAAAGGCCGGTGTCCTTAAACTGACCCTCTGTACAGATGACAGGTTCTGCTCGAAGGGTTAGTTTGCGAGTCACCGCCCTATATCCAAGGTCCAGAGTTTGGGAGGCATCATGCGCAGCCTCAAGATCCTGCTGGTGATTTTGGTACTTAGTGCGACTCCGTTAATCACAACTGCCCAGCAACCGGCGAGCCTCAACGAAGTGGTGGACAAGATTGTGGCGCAGGAGCAGGTAGAGGTGCAGTTGCTTCGCCAATATTCGCCGCTGGTGGAGACCTACATTCAGAACCTGCGTCCCGACAAGCAGCTGGGGGCAATGGCGGACGGCGACAAATACTTTCTTGGGCGGGCTGAGCTGGCGAATGGCATAGAGCTTGAACCGCTGGGCGGCGATGCAGGCTTGAAACACAAAGTGTTCGGAGGCTGGAAAGAATTCTTCTCGTCGATGGAATTTGTGCCTCGGGGCTTCTTGCAGATGATCTACGTGGACGTGAATGGTTTCGACCGCCAGCACTACAAGATTGAGTACGTCGACCGGGAGTTCTTGGGCGAAGTTCGTTGTCTCGTGTTTGACGTCGATCCATTGCCGAAGGCCGGGAAAGGGCGATTCGTCGGCCGCATCTGGGTGGAGGATCAGGATTACCACATCGTACGTTTTAACGGAGCCTACGGCGGGTCGTCGCTGACCAGCGGCTACTTTAATTTCGATAGCTGGCGAACGAATGCGGCAAAGAACCTATGGCTGCCGGCGTTCATCTACAGCGAAGAAGGCGGCGTCCAAGACGCAAAGACCAAGAACATGGGATTCAGGGCATTCCGAGCGCAGACACGCTTGTGGGGCTACGACCTCAGCCATGGTGGGGAGGAGCAAGAACTGAGCAAAGTCTCTGTCGAGGCAGTGATTCCAGTAAAGGATCAGACCGCGGTCTCTAACGATTACTCGCCGATTCAATCGAAACGCTCCTGGGGGCGGCAGGCCGAAGACAACGTAACGAGCCGCCTGGAGCGGCAGGGATTGCTGGCGCCGCGCGGAGAAGTGGATAAGGTGCTCGAGACGGTAGTCAACAACCTGGAAGTGACCAACAACCTCGACGTCCAGCCGGGAGTTCGGTGCCGGGTGCTGATGACCTCCACACTGGAGTCGTTCACCATTGGCCACACGATCGTTCTCAGCCGCGGTTTGATTGACGTGCTCCCGGACGAGGCCAGCCTCGCGGCGATTCTGGCGCACGAACTCGCTCACGTGGTTCTCGGACATCGCATGGACACGCAGTTTGCGTTCTTGAACCACGTGCGCTTCGACGAAAAGGAGACGTTCGACCACTTTGGTTTTGGTCACACACCGGAAGAGGAACAGGCGGCGAAGCAAAAGGGGATCGAGCTACTGAAAAAGTCGCCCTACAACGAGCAGTCCGGCACGACGCAACTTTTCTTTTTGGCGCTCAGGAAATGGTCGAAGGAAATCCCCAACCTGATCAGCCCGCACCTCGGCGATAGGGTCACGACAAGCTGGGCTGTCGCCTACGCGGTGTTCTCTGAACGGCCGTCCGATGCAAAGCCGGGGGCCAACGCCATTGCTGCGCTGCCGCTCGGCGGGCGCATCAAGGTAGACCCCTGGAATGATCAACTGAGGATGCTCAAGTCCAAGCCCGTAGGCACGGTGGCTGAAGATGAAAACCTGCCATTCCAGATCACTCCCTTCGTTTTCTACCTGACGCGCAGTGGAGATGATTCGTGGACGAAAGCTCTAGACGCGGCAACAGCGACTTTGGATGCGGAAACTAAACCTTAGCCACTAACAGAACGACAAAAATGGGAGTTTTGTTCAGTGGTTTGTTCATGTCTTACCCTCGATACTTCCCTTAATCGAAGCCGTATTTGACACTAACCGGCGTTTAGATGGAAAGGCTTGAGGCTATTGCGGAGCGCCGATCTTGACGGAGACTCGATAGCGCCGATAGTTCGTGTAGTGGTGCACGTTGTGGAACTTTTGGCCGCGAATTTCCATGTAGACATCGACGTCGCTAGGCAGCCACAAGGGATTTGGAACGTCTGGAAGTTGCACTGCGCCGAAGGTCACGTCGGTGGTCGCGCGACCGAGTTGAATTTCCTTGTTAGGCGCGAGTAGATCGCTACGCATGCGGATGATTTGGAAACTGTTCTTGTCCACCCACAGGATTCCCTGCGTCAACAAATCCGCTTCTGTCCCTCTGGTTCCCTCCAGCGTGGTTTTGAAGGCAGGTTCGCCGGGCTGTTGGGCAAACCCCAGAACGTACGTCTCTCGCGAGCCAAGCTTTTCCTCGCCGAGGTAGCGAAAGTTCGATTGCGACTGCGCGGCGGTCGTAAAACCAACACAGTTCATTGCGAAACCTGCGGTGACCAGATAGCCCTTTTCCAGGCCGATTGGGCCCAGCCGATTGCCTTTTTCGTCCATTCGATATTCCGCGTTTGCGCCCCATTCCTGGTCGTGATGAAGGATCAAATATTCATATTGAGCTTGCTGCTTCGCTCTCTTTTTTCCTTTTGCATTCAACTTTTCCTGTAGCACATCTTCGTGAGCGATAAGGTCGCCGATGTCGCGGACGAACTCATCCACCCTTTTGCCCATCGTATACGCAATGAAAGGCAGTTCCAGCTGATCTGCGGCGGGCTGAAGAGATTTCAACTCTGGAATGCGCTCGGCCAGTTGTGCCAGTGGTTCATCCATGTACGGATGGGCATCGGCACAATCAGATTCATCGCTCGTAACCGCACCTTCCGTGCTCTCCTTGATTGCTTTGGTGTGATTCGTCGTCCCGCTTGGCTTCTCTGGCTCCGCTGTGGACTTCTCTCTGCGCAGGGACTGCGAGTAATACCCTTGCCGGGCGCGCACCGTCAGGCCGGGTTGGGCGAGACGTATTTCCAGATGGTGGTATTCGTTGGGTTGATCGGGAATGGCTGGATCGAAGGTGAGTTCGTAGTAGGCACCGGCATCCGCAAGGCATTGACGGAGGAGGCCGGCGACGTCATTGCTAGAGCTGAGTGCAGCACCGCCCGTTTGGGTGGCGATGACCTCCAGCGCCAGATTACCTGGGAGGACTTGGTTGGGTTTGGTAACACCTTTGAGGAAACTCTTCCAGTAGAAAGTTCGCGGGCCAGCGGCGTCGGCGCTGCCTAGAGGATCGATACTGTAGAGAGTGATGCGCCCCTCAAGCAATACGGAAGAGAGACTGACAACGCGCTCGAAGAGCTGCTGCTGTTGCTTTGAGCTGAGCTCGACGTCGGGACCCGAGAGGATCGGCCAGCCAGGAGATACCCAGAGAATGATTTTGCGGCCCGGGCGGGGGGCCTCGTGGGCTGCAAGCTCGCTGAGGGCGTTGAGGGAAAGCTGGAGACGCTCGTCGGCGCCGTAGAAGCCGGCGGCACGGGTGATATCGCGGAGGCCGATGGAGTACTTCTCGAGAGCGGCACTGAGCGCGTTCCCATCGGTGGAGAAGTCGTCCTGAACTTTGGTGCCTGTGTCGGTAAAGACGGCGAGGGTGGTGGGATGAGCCAGGTGCCCTCCGTCGGCGCGGAGAAATTTGTCGATTTGCTCGCGTTCGTAGGCGAGGCTCTGCGGACCCGTATTGACGGCGTCAACAACGATAATGACTTCAATAGGGGCTTGCCTGCCGTCTACGGCGTGGAAGGACGCGATGGGTTGCGGGGATTTGTTGTCGAGCAGCCTGAAGTCTTGCTGCTGAAGGCCGGCCACAGGCTCGCCGGATTTACGAGTAACGACCACATCGAGATGGATTTCGCCGTCGCCGGGAGAAGTTGGCGATGGAGACTGGCGAGCGGAAATTTGAGGAGCGCACAGTAAGGGGAGCAGAAGAAAAAGGCCGAGACGCGAATTGATGAACATGCGTTCTCTCTTTTCGTCCAAGCTGGACCGGTTAGCGGTCACAGCAGTTCACATTCCTGGATTCGGGGTGGCCCTACTTCTATTCGACGCGATTCAGACCTGGCCTGGGTACGAAGAGCTAACCGCAACCACTTTAGCGGCTGGACTACTTCACGAATTGGCCGTTGTGGACTTCGTATTCTACGTGGAAGGGCTTTTGGGTTGTGCGGTCTTGCCAGTGTTGTTCAGCGATCAGGCTGTTGATGCGGTCGAGGCGCTCGGAGGGGAGCGGGTGCGAACGGAAATAGCCGGTCAGGCTTTGGATGGCTAGTTCGGATAGTTCTTGTTCCGGGGTTTGCGCGTGGATTACGTATTCGTTGCAGAGCTTGGCGATGCGCGTGAACAGCGTGACTGCGCCGTACGGCGAATAGCCGGAGTCGACGGCCAGGCGCACGCCTTCGCGGTCGGCTTCGAACTCTTCGTCTTTGTGGTAGCCCGCTTGCCAAAATTCCAGGGGAATTTGCAGCAACTCTCCCACGATGTCGAGGTTTAGATTTTTCAGTTTGGCTTCGATCTGGAAGCGCTCGATGCAGTGATAGTGATCGATGTGTTCGACTTCGTGGCCGAGGATGGCGGCGAGTTCGTCTTCGGTTTCCATTTGGTCGAGCATGCCTTCTCCGATGTAGACCGGGCCGCCGGGAAGAGAGAATGCGTTGATCATGTTGTGATTCGGAATTAAGTGAAATTCGTAGGCGAGATGGCGGTGGGCGTGGGCGGAGACGGTGCCGCCGACTCGCTGGACATATTTCGCGAGGGCTTCGTCTTCGGGAGTGAGCTTCTGGAGTTGGCCGGCGTATTGCGCGGAGAGTTCGCGGCCGATTTTGATTTCCTGCTCGTCGGAGAGCCGCGTGAAATGCATGGGGACGCGGGAGATGTCGCGCTGCGCGTCAGCGACCATATCGAGGACGGCGTTCGCGGAAGCGGGGGTGGATTTGGGGCGGCGCTGGGCCCGGAAGAGCCCAGCGAGCGAGATGACCAGGATTGCGAAAAACGCGGTGATGAAAACTACTGGGCGCTTCATAGATATTTCCGGATGTTGTCCTGATATTTGATGTAGAGAAAGGAAACCACGGCGAACGAGACGCCAACGATGACAACCGTAACGGCCTGATCGAAGCCGTGGAGCCGCCAAAGGTCAATGATGCAGACTTTGACAAAACACAGCAGGAGCAGGCCGAAACCGGTGCGGAGGAAGATGCGCTCCTTGATGGCCAAGGCGAGGAGGACAATCATCACGCCTTCGATGCCCCAGGAAACGGTGATCATGGCTTCCTGCGCTTTGAGCGCGAGCATTACCGTCACCAGAATGACGGGAACGAAAAATTGCAACAGTTCGGGGCGGCCCATGAAAAAAGAGGTGAAGTTGCTGCGGCGGAAGGCGCCGGTGGAGGGTTTGAATTCTTCGCGCAGCGGAAAGGCGAAAAACAACGTTGCGAGCAGAATAGCTACCGCGATGCTCACGACGAGGTAGTTGCCGCTCCAGTCTTTGCTCGTGAAATAACTGGAGCCGAAAAGATTGTGGGCCATGCCGCGCGCGAACGTGGTGAGCGTGACGAGAATTCCCTGGTGCAGAAAGATTTCGCGCTTGAGGAACCAGGCTGCCGCGAAGAGAGCGAGCGCAACAGCGGAGTACGCGACCACCACCCAGTCATCGTCAAATTGAAAATAGAATAGAGCCATGAGCGTGGCTGTGCCGAGATAGGCGACGAGCACATCGGAACGGAAGCGCGTCTCGGGGGCGGGGCCATCTTCTTTCTGGGAAAGCTGCGCGTACGCGAAAAAGAAAATCAGGACCAGTGGGAAGACCGTGTACGTGCGGGGACCAAAAAGATCGCCGCGCGGGTCCGCGCTGAGGTTTGCAAAGAAGATGCGGACAAAAGCTGCCGCGAAGGCGGCGTAGGCCTGATAACGAAATTGGGCAATTTTGCGCAGGAAACCGTATTCGAAGAGGACAAAACCGAACACGGCCCAGCCGACGGCTCTGCCGAGCGGGTCAAGCTCGTACCAGAGAAGCAAAGAGCCCAGGAGCGACGCGGCCCACGAATAGATGTGGTGGAAGTCGCGGTCGCGCCACTCTTCCGGCATGCGAATGAACTGCGCCATTGCGTAGAAAACTACCGTGACAATCGAGAGCGAGAGGAGACGCACGCTGAGGTCGTGCCAGAGTTCGTGGGTGTACAAGTTGACGCCGAGGCAGCGAAGCATGGTGATGGCGGCGAGCGCGTGGGCCTGCCAACGCAAATCGTCGAGTTCGAAGCGGCGATCGACGGCGGCGAGCGCGATGGCGAAGAGTGCCCAGAAGGCGGCGAGCCAGCCGGTGGTGGCTTCGCGCCACATCAAAATCGCCAGCAGGGTTGTGGCGGCGGTGGTGTGCAGATACGCGGCGATCAGGCGGTGCGAAGCGTCGTACAAGGTCGACCAGCGCGAGATGGCGTAGAGGCCGGCAGCGATGAGCGAGATGGTGAGGAGTCGAATGCTGAACGGGCCGTAGTGGCCGGTGACGTTCAGGTTGTAATCAAACGCGCGCAGGACGGCGGCGAGCGCGAAGAGATGTTCCTGAAGCGTGAGATGAACGAGATTCAGCCGGCGCGCCGCGAGAGCAAGGATAATCCCGGCGGCGAGGAAGAGCGGGGCCATCCAGATTGCGGGTGATTCGGTCCAGATGAGAAAAGCGACCATGCCCGCGCCGGCAAAGGAGAAGAGCGCGCGGAAAATGCGCTGTTCCTGATCGTCGCTGAGGGCGGCGAGCCAGGCGGTGGCGTAGAAAATCGCGGCGAGAAGCGGAAGAGTGATGAGGCGCGTTGTGATGTGCAGGTGTGCGGGGCTTTCCATGTGCAGATTGAAAACGAACGCGCGGTACAGCGTTAGCATACCGAGCAGAGCGCACTGAATCTGGAGGTGGCGCGACTCGATCTTACGGTTGGCGGCGGCCAGGCCAAGCATGATGGCGGCGAAAGCGACAGCGGTCCAATCGAATGCAAAGAGTGCCCAAGCGGCGGTGGCGGCGCTGAAGGCGCCGAGATACGAATGGATCACGGCAAGACGGCGGTCGAGAGAACCCTGGAAGGAATCTTTCCAGCGCGTGGCAACTTGAAGAGCATTTAAATAAAAAACGGCGGCGCAGAGAGCGAAGAGAACGCCGCTGGCGAGAACCAGGTCTTCAGATTTGGCACGCAGTTCGGCAAGCGGAAAGAAGTTGAAGCCGAACAGGTCAATGCCGACGAGAAGTCCAGTGAACAAGCCGAGACGCAGGAAGACGGCTTCTTTAAAGATAATCCCCGCGGCGAGAAAAATTTCCGCACCAGCAAGCCAGAGAATAGCGACATTGTTGCCGGAATAATGCGAAGGCACTGCGGCGAGCATGAGAGCCGCGCCCATGATGCTGAGAAGGACGAATGCGCGGCGGCGATGCTTCGTGATAGGAAGTTGGCCAAACGTAAATTCAAGCGCGCCTACGACCAGCAAGGCGATGTAGGCGAGATCCGGGTTGACGGATTGAAATTTTAGCGTGCCGAGCAGAAGCAGCGTGTTGAGGATCGCGGAGACGGTGGAGATGTGCTCTTCGAAGTCGGTTTGGATATCGCGCGCGATGTAGGAAACGCGGAACGTCAGCCAATAAAAGAACAGCAACGCGAGGCTGGCTTGGTATTGCGGAAAGTCTCGGCCGTGAGCGCCCTGGATGCCGAGGATTCCGTAGAGCCAATAAAGATGATTCAGATAGCTGGAGAGAATGCCGAAGACTTCGAGCTGGTACCACGCCATTTTGCGGACGATGATGACCAGCCCGATGGCCAGCATTACCCCGGCGCTCAGGCTGTAAACGGTGTCCTGGCTGAGGGCGACGGTGAAATATCCGAGCAGGAAAGCGAGGCCGGTGACGAGCTGCGATTTGTAACGGAGCGTGTGCGCGCCCATGGCAATCGCGACGACCAGCATGAGAATAGAGTCGAAAACGCCGGAGTCGAGGACATGCATCGCGGGGACGTAGTGAATACCAAAAGTGCTGAAGAAAAGCAGCGCCCAGCCGCCGCCAATGGCGATGCGGCCGTAGCGCTGGTAGCGCTCGCGTTTCTCCAGAAAAATTCCACCGGCGAGAATCGCGATAGAAACGACATACATCAGGAAGGCTTTGCCGCCGGCTTCGAGATGCTGGAGCGCGAGTTTGCCGAGGAGCGCGACGCCGATCACGGTCATGATCACGCCGAGAATGGCGAACCAACTGGTGCCCAGCGTTTCTTCGAAAGAGGCGACGGTCTTCTTGCGCTGCGGAAGAGTTAGTTGCGGCGCGGGAGTACGCAGCGGAGAAATCGGCGGAGGCGCGGAAACGGGCAGCGCTGCGGCCAGCGAGGCAGCTGGTTGCGGAGCAGTTGGCGGCAGAGCAGGCGGGTGCTGTGCTGGCTCGAGAGACGGTTTTTTCTCTGCGACGGGAATGGATGGCTGAGTTGGCTGTTTGACGGGCGGTTGCGCCTCGACGCGCGGCGTTTGCGTTTCGATGCGGGGAGGCACTGCCGGCCACTCTCTGCTTGGCGGAACGGGCGTCGGCACAACGGGATAGGGAAGCGGAACAGGAACCTGATGGGCGGGCGGAGCTACAACCGGCTTCTCCGCCGGTGGCGCAGTTTGCGTGGATGGCGCGGCAGGCTGCGGCGCACCTGGTTGAGCAGTTGCAGCTGGCTGCGCGGTTGCGGCGAGCTTACTCTGCAATTCGCCGATGGCGCGCTGCAATTTCGTGAAGCGTTTTTCGTTTTCAGCGGAGAGTTCGTTGATTTGCCGGCGAATCCTGGCTTCGCGCACCAAAAGAAAAATGGTGAGAAGAGGGGTGACAATCACCAAACCGGCGAATAGAACCACCATCAGGTAGATCAGGGGCAGCATGGGGTGTCCTTGGAGCTACCGCTCGATTAGTTCTGATGTTAGAACGTGTGCAGGGTGGAATCTTGCATTTTGTTCCGCGCCGACCTAGAGGTAGTAACCGGGCGCTCCGTAAGTAGTTCATTTTATTGCAGTTATGGAAGGCAGCTCAAAGCCGGCGTTTCGGGCCGTTTGCGCCGGGATGCGCGGCTGTGCTACACATCTTGCATGCCTGATTTTGCAGCTCCTGTCGAACGACTCATCGATGAACTGAAACACCTTCCGGGTATTGGACAGAAAACCGCGCAGAGGCTGGCGTTTCATTTGCTTCGGATAGCGCCGGAAGATGCGCTGGCCCTTGCGGAAGCCATTCGCGACGCGAAGGAGAAGGTCCGCGAATGCTCAGTCTGCAGCAATATTACGGACAACGATCCTTGTCTCTACTGCACCGGCGCGCACCGCGACAAAAAGACGATCTGCGTGGTCGAAGAAGCGCATAACATCATGGCCGTGGAGAAGACGCGGACGTACACCGGGATGTACCACGTGCTGGGAGGCTCGCTTTCGCCGCTATCTGGGCGCGGTCCGGAGCAGTTGCGGATTAAGTCGCTGATTGAGCGGCTCAAAGGCGGGACAGTTGAAGAGATAATCATCGCCACGAATCCGACCGCCGAAGGTGAGGCCACGGCGGTGTATCTGTCGAAGTTGCTGAAGCCGCTCGGCGTGCGCGTCACGCGAATCGGCGTGGGGATTCCCGTTGGGGCAGATTTGGAATATGCCGATGAGGTTACCATGCTAAAGGCGATGGAAGGCCGCAGGGAATTGTAGAAGGAACCGGAGCCGAGTTGTGAGGAAATAGCTCAGACTCGAAAAGCAAACGTTCATTATTAGATCGCCCTCATCAGCAAAACACCCCTGAACCGGCTCCTTAAATGAATTCTAATGCCGCGGGCTAGTACGTATAGCTGCCACTAGCGCGCAGACCATTTTGGGTATAGAGTTTCATTCCCGCGGAGTGGTCCCCACCGCAAGGAGGTGCGCTTTGCCGAATCTGGCGCACTATATGTCGCAGTACGATCACGAGCACTCATCTGGATGGAACAAACTGCTTCACGGAATCGGCATCCCCATGATTTTTGTGGGCCTTATCTTGCTTGTTCTTATGAGGTGGATTTGGGGCGCGAGTTTCTTTGTCGGCGGCTGGGTGTTTCTCCTGCTGGGACACAAAATCGAGGGGAACCATCCGGCGTTCTTTCAAGGACCGATTTATTTGCTGGTAGGACCAATCTGGGTCGCGAAGGAAGCCTGGGAGTTCCTCACTGGAACGCATCGAACTTCGACCTCTGCTAGCACGTCGACCTCGGAGAACGCACCGACCAAGCAGTCGTAAGCACACTGGGCCCCCGGACAGATTTTAGGAGCAGCGACGGTGTCCATGGATGAACAGGGCGGCAATCTTGCCGACGAAACAGCGGAAATGATGTCGGAATCAGTCGCGCATCAGAACGAGGAATTGCGGAAGCGCCGGAGCACGCGGATCATGCAGGCCGTGCCGCTGGCGGTGACCGGCGTGGACGCGCTGGGGCGTCCGTTCACGGAGCGCACTTCGACGCTCATCATTAATTGCCACGGCTGCCGCTACCAGTCGAAGCACTACGTTTTGAAAAATATGTGGGTGACGCTGGAAGTACCGCATCCGGAATCCGGGCAGCCGCCGCGGTCCGTTCGCGGGCGTGTGGCGTGGATTCAGCGGCCGCGCACCGTGCGGCAGCTTTTCCAGATTGCGCTGGAGCTGGAAACTCCGGGGAATACCTGGGGGATTGCTTTCCCGCCGCCCGATTGGTTTGCGCCGCAGGAAATAATCCGTACTTCAAGCGCTTATGAAGGCGCGCACGAGTTGCCGGCAAGAACTACGGAGCCCGCCGAAATTCACCTGCCTTTAATGGAACCGGAACCTTCAGCTGCGCCGGCGCCGCAAGATAATTTGCGCGTGTTCCCTGCCCCGGCCAGCGCCACGGACGCGTCGCTGCAACTGGCGCGGCACATGGCACGCCTCATGGCAGACGCGAAGCAGCAGATCCAGGCAGCATCGCGCGAAATCGCCTCGCAAGCAGTCGCCGCCGAACGGCGCGTCTCAATGGACGAGTGGGAACAAAGAACCTCAGTGGCCAAAGAGCAGTTGTCAGAAAACATTACCGCCGCCATCCAAAGAATTCAGGAAGAATCCGAGCTAAGTTCCCGCGCGGCAAATTCCGCGGCGGCGGAAGCGTTGCAGAGAGACCTTCCCGTCTGGATTGCGCCGCAGCTTGAGCAGCTTACGCGCGACTTGACGCAGCAAATTTCGGATCGCGGCACTGCGGAGCGCTCGGAGCAGGCGCAGCATCTCGCGATGGCGGTCGAAACGCTCGCCGCGATCAGTAAACAAGCGGAAGAGTCCGCCGCGCGGCTTCGCGCGCAGGCAGAGCAATCGCAGAGCAGCGTCGTCGAGCGCGCGGCGCAGGCGGTGCGCGAGGTCGAAGAAGTGGCGCGGCAGCGGGAAGTGGCCGCGCAAGCGCATCGCGAAGCGTTGAGCGCGGCAGTGGTTGAGATTCAGCAGCAAGTTTCGGCCGCTATTTCCATCGCGCATGACTCCTGGCAAAGCCAACTCAACAGCGAGACGGAAGCAGCCCAAGGGCGCTGGCGTTCGACTGTCGAGACCACGCTGGGTGAAGCGCAGGAAAAGGCCGCAACGGGACTCAACGAGCAGGCCCACAGCCTGCTGTCGCAGGTTCAAGAAGAACTTGCCCGTCAGGCTGCTGCAACCCGTGAATCGCTAAGCGCGGCGGCGGCGGAAGCCGAACAGCGTGCGGCCGCACTGAACGAACAAGTGCGCAGCCATTTCTCGCAAGTGCAAGAAGAAGCTGCCAGGCAGGCCGCTGCTCTTCGTGAGTCGCTCAGTGCTCCGGCTGTCGAAGTCGAGCAACGCGTGGCCGGTGTGAACGAACAGTTGCGGTCCATCGTGTCGCAGGCGGTGGAGGAAGCGGAACGCCATGGAGCGGCCATCCGCGATTCAGCAAATTCCGCCGCTTCAGAAGCCGAGCAGCGCGTGGCCAGCCTGAACGAGCAAGTGCGCAGCAATCTTTCGCAAGCGCAAGAAGAAGCCGCGCGGCAAGCAGCCACAATTCGGGAATCGATCGGCGGCACAGCGGCCGAAGCCGAGCAGCGCGTCGGCGGATTGAACGAACAGTTGCGCTCCATGTTGTTACAGGTGCAAGAAGAAGCCGGCAGGCATGCCGCAGCTGCTCGCGAATCCGTTAGCGCCGCTGCTACACAGGCCGAGCAGCGTGTGACAGGCCTGCACAATTCCCTGCAGGAACGATCGAAGAATCTGGATGGCGCGCTGGCTTACGCTGCCGAATCCAGCGAGCGATTGGAACACTTGTCCGCGCGCATCGAAACAACGCAAGGACGCGCACTGGCAGCGTTTGAAACGCAGATTGACGACGTGCTCAACCTGCATCGCAACGAATTGCACCGGCGCTCGGAGACGCAACTTGAAGAAATCAATGGGCGAATTCGCACGACCTTCGACGAGTATTGCCAGCAGGCGCTATCGCGTTTTGACCAGCAAATCGAATCCATGGTCGAACCCCACGTCTCCCGAACGGAACAAGCCATCCACCGGCTGGCGGGCGGGCGCTCTCTGCTCGACGCCGCGATGACGCTCCAGCAGGACCGCATCCGCACTTCAGCGGACGAGGCTTTCGCAGAATCACTGGCGCGCTTCCGGGAAAATCTTGGAGGCGTGGATGAGCTTTTGCAGGAAGCGGCGCAAACCGTCGCCGCGCGCAACCTCACGGAGATCGAGGCGAAAGCCATCGACCTGAAGCATCAGACCGTGGATGACCTCATGAAATCCGCGGAATGGTACGAGAAAAAAGCCCAGACGCAAATCCAGAGCCTCACGGAAAAAACCGTGGAGCAGGCGGAAACCCAGTTCCGCGAGAAAGCCGGCGAGGTTTCCAGCGTTTTCGCGAGCGAACTCGATCATTCGAGCCGCAGCTTCATCGGCCACACGCAGACCCAGATGGACGAGGTCGTGCGCGACGCCTTCAATCAAGCCCGCGCCCTTTTTGCGGAAGCCGCCGAGACGACTACCGCTGCGTTCACGGATGAAATTCAGCGCCAAGCACGCCAGGAACTCGATGGCTTTGGCGAAGAGGCCCAGCGTTCCCTGGGCGAAACCCGCACGCAACTCGATGTAGCGCGAGCGGAGCTGGCGCACAAAGTTACCGCCGAACAGGAAACGTTCCTGCGCGAGTTTCGCAACCGCATGAGCGGCGCGGTGGAAGCCGGCGTCGTGGACGCGCGCGAAAAGGTGCAGTCCGGTATGTCCCCGCTGCTGGACGCCTGGAAGACCACGGTCGAACAGCATCGCGCGCAGATGGGTGAAATCTACGCGCAATTGAGCAATCAAGCTTCGGAAGTGCATCGCAACCGGCTGGAAAACGTTTCGACGCAGTGGCTGCTCGCCACGGTCGCAAGCCTCGACCATCAATCGCGCGAAGCCGCTGCGAAAATCGCCGCCAACGCCGAAGAAAAACTCCGCGAAACCTGCGCGCAAGTTTTCGCCGGCGTAGGTGAAACGCTACAACAAAGATTGCAGCAAATCGCCGCAAGCCTGACAATTTCCGAGCCGCCAGGGTCCATGAGCCGCTCCACAACCGCCGGCGGCGGAAGCTAGTTCCCTTCGCGATTCTGAGGTGCCTCGAATGCCATCTGGAGATCGTGTCTTGTTCGAAGGGCAAGACCGTCAAAGGCAATCCCGATGAATTCCGATCTGCAAGTCCCCGAACGCAAGCGACGCAAGAGTTCCTGGCTGATGGGAATACTCCTGGGGGCGTTGCTTGCCCTCCTGGTGGTCGGAACTGCCGTGTGGGCTTCAACTGGCGTGGGCTTACTACGGTTGATGGGAATATTTCGTGGCGGCGCGACGGTAATCAACGTAAACCAACCGACTGTGGTGCGCCAGATTCAACAACTCCAGCGGCTCGAGACGGTCGTCTACACCATGGACAAAATTATTTCAGGTGAACACAATAATCCCTATCTGCCTAAATTTCTGATCGGAGATCGCTTGCTTCTGGTCGTGCATGGCGAGGTGATCGCTGGCGTTGATCTGGGGAAGATTCAACCCGGAGATGTTTCCCTGAATGGGCGGACGATTTCTTTGCGGATTCCGGCAGCGGAAGTTTTCAGCACGCGCATTGACAATGCCAAGACGCGAGTCTATTCGCGAGACACGGGCCTTTTCTCGTCCCCCGATCCGAATCTGGAAAGCGAAGTGCGCGTCGAAGCCGAACGTCAATTGCACGACGCTGCCTTGCAGGATGGGGTACTGAAAACTGCGGAACAGAACGCCCAGAATACGCTTTCGAGCATGCTGAAAGGATTCGGCTTCGCTCAAGTGCAGATCCGCGGGCAGTGAACCAGCGGATTTAGATTCGGCGTTCCCGGATAACTTAGTATCGTCCACGATCCCCCCTACGAGGGTCCACAAGCCCCTAAGTTCGACGGGGCCGCGCCGCCCATGTACAATAATCACCATTTTCCGCATCCAAAGAAACTAGCATTTAGCGGATTTCAGCGGCAATACGGCCGCTGAGCGAACTCTTACCAGGAGATGACCATGTCTTTGCGCATCAACGATGAAGCTCCCAATTTCACAGCCGAGACGACCCTCGGCACCATCAACTTTCATGAATGGATTGGCAACGGCTGGGCGATCTTGTTTTCTCACCCGAAAGACTTTACGCCCGTCTGCACCACCGAACTTGGCTACATGGCCAAACTGGAACCGGACTTCGCCAAGCGCAACACAAAAGTGATCGGCCTCAGCGTCGACCCCGTCAGCAGCCACGGCAAGTGGGCGGCGGACATCAAGGAGACACAGGGCTACGGCGTGAACTATCCGATGATCGGCGACCCGGAACTGAAAATCGCCAAACTTTATGACATGCTGCCCGCCGACTCTGGTACCACATCCGAAGGCCGCACCGCGGCCAACAACGCCACAGTGCGCACCGTGTTCATCGTCGGCCCCGACAAGAAGATCAAGCTGATGCTCAGCTACCCGATGAGCACCGGCCGCAACTTCGATGAAGTCTTGCGCGTCCTCGATTCCATGCAGCTCACTGCTGCCCATAAAGTCGCCACTCCCGTAAACTGGAAGCAGGGCGAGGATGTGATCATCGTCCCGGCAGTATCGGATGAGGAAGCCAAACAGAAGTATCCCGGCGGATGGAAGTCTCCCAAGCCCTATTTGCGCATCGTTCCTCAGCCAAAGTAGCTTGGGCAGATTGCAGGCACATTTTGCATGGCTGCCTGTATGCGCCATAGGCTGTCGGGGGGCGAGTAATTCAGCCTGCCCCTTTTCACGGCGTCCCCGAAATTCCTCCTGTTGCAAGCCCAAACTGCCGATATTCCTATTAGCGCGTTGGCACAACCAGCGACCCGACGCTCTTGTTGCCCGCCAATGCGCGTGCTAACGTCGGCTTAACTTGGGAGGATAGTTTCTTGCCAAAATCCCTGACAACTCGAGCGGCCGTCTCCGCCCTATTCGCTATCGTCTTCAGCGGACAACACACCAATGCGCAAAACGCCGGCAAAGCAGAAATCGGTTTTTCCCTGGAAGCAACCAAAGGCGAGCGCTGGCAGACGGACCTGGACTCCTTCAAAGCCCGCGCCAAACAGTTAGGCGTCGAGGTAATCTCCAGCGACGCCAACGGCGACGATGAACTGCAGTACCAGCAAGTACAGGACATGATCAAAGCCGGCATCAAAGTGCTTGTCCTCTTGCCTCACGACACCGCAAAAGCCGCCCGCATGGTGGACGCCGCAAAAGCCGCCAATGTAAAAGTCATCAGTTACGATCGTCTGGCCCAGGACTGCGATGTCGATCTCTACATCAGTTTTGACCGTCTCGCCATTGGCAGAATGCAAGCGGAATTTCTCGTGAAACGCGCGCCCAAAGGAAATTACGTCCTCATTGCAGGCTCTCCAAACGACGGAGGCGCCAAAGTTCTGCATGACGAGCAGATGAAAGTCCTGCGCCCTTATATCGATCGCGGCGACATCAAGGTGATCGCCGACGACTACACAAGAGACTGGCAGCCTTCCGATGCCTACCTCCAAATGCTCTCTGCGATTGACTCCGCCCACGGGAAAATCGCCGCCGTTCTCAGTTCCAACGACGGAATGGCCGAAGGCGCGATTCAGGCGCTTAGCGAACATAATTTAACGGGCAAAGTGCTCGTCTCCGGGCAGGATGCAGATTTGGCTAATATTATCTCCATCGTTCAGGGCGCGCAGAGCATGACCGTCTACAAGCCCATCGCCAAAGAAGCCGCGAGGGCCGCGGAGGAAGCAGTTCATCTGGCAAAGGACGAAAAGTCGGGCGCGGATGCGACGGTAAATAACGGTAAGAACGATGTGCCCGCCATTCTGCTGAAGCCCGTCCTCGTGACGAAAGAAAACATCAAAACAACCGTCGTCAAAGACGGATTCCAGACCTTAAAAGACATCAACCAGGGATTGTCGAAGGGCCAGCAGATTCAGTAGAGCATTTGGCCGTGTCGCTCTGGCCAGGCAGTCGGCGTGTGCCTCTGATGCGGCGACAATGCTCGGGACTTGTAATTCTTTGCTCGATTCGCCTCGCGCCAGCCTCCCACGTATAATCATAGACTCGAACCCTTATGGCTAACCGATCCTACCTGCGCGTATGGACGCGCGACTTCTCTGAAACAACTTTGATTGCCCAGTTCGCGAGGTTTCTCACGGCGGCGCCGCTTTCCGCCTCCGAGAAAACCTTTAAAGAGCTGGTCGTGCAGCCCGTGGATGCCACCGAAATTCCCCTGGCCGAATGGGACCTGAAAGACCTGGGCTATGGCGCTGCGGAAGTCGCGGCCCTGGGCGCACAGCACATCAATCTCGACAGCGCCTACATCGCCTCAGCGAAATGGGACTTGTGGAGCTTTGACATCGAAACCCTCAAGTGGGCGCACAAGCCGGAACCGCTCGTCCTGACCTGCCACGGCCCGGAGTATGACAGCGGCATCGCAGCCTCCGAGGGAAATTTCACGGCCGATCTGGGCTTCGAGCATTTCTTCACCGGCCATGGCGGACTGCTGGCGCCGGGAGCGGCCTCGAATCCATTTGAATCCTCCGACCATCCAATGGAGCATACGTTCCGCCAGTGGATGGCCGCGCCCGCCAACCTGAAGGAATATCACGCAAAGACGCGCGCCAACATCCAACAGTTATTCAATTGGATGGATGCGATTCACCAGGCGCTGCCGGTCGAGCGTAGCCAGTTGTGGTCCGAGGGCGAAGAGAATTTTGAAGCTCGGCTGGACGCGATTCTGGGCCGCTGAATGGGCGCCATCGGAACAGGAAACAGTGCTCGTCGGGAACAGCGAGCGCTCCGTCCTTCCCCCGCGGGCTGGCAACGGCTAGAATCGATATATTGCGGGTATGACTGGCCGGAGCGGAACAGTCCGCACGGGATGCAGTTGCAGAGCACTCCGGAACATTCCGGAAAAGGATAGCAGCCCGGCGCAACGCGGGAATCGCGCTTGCGGCGGCAACTCTTTCATGAACGAATCACAAGCAAACTGCGAGTGTGAAACTAACACGGCCTCTGCTCTTGACTCATTCAAGACGGCGGATCATCCTGGCCGTTTTCGCATGCGGAGAATCAACCCTCGCGTGATTTTTCTTGGATTTGCAGCCGGCGCTCTCGCACTCACAGTTTCAGTGCTCGCCGGATGCGGCGATGATCCCGCGCCTAAGCCCGCCGCGGAGGCAGTAGCAAAACCAGCAGAGCCGGCCATCCCGGAAGACATGCAGTCCGCCGCAACAAGCCTGCTAGGAAAAGAAACGCAAGTCCTCATCTTCGGCGAACTCGCCAAGAACGGGAAGCAGCAGTTTCTCGCCGCAAACGTCGTCCCCAAAACACCCAAAAATGATCTGCCGGGAACGATCGTGACGCGCGCCGTGATCGCCGAAAGCGAAGACGGCAAATGGACAGAACTCTTCCGCTGCGACGAGTACCTGAAAAACGCCAAAGGCTATCTCGCCATGACGCCGCTCACATCCGTCAGCGGCTGGCGCCTCCAGTACGAGCAGGACCCCATCAAGGGCCTCCAGTTGTACGTCACTCCCATCAAGGGCGCCGCCGACCCGCACCAACTGCCCATCGGCGTCGCGTGGAACCCCGCGACGAAACGCTATCAGTCGCTTGACCGCACCTACGAACATTTCCTTCTGGAAACGCCTTCGCTCGAGAACGCCCATTCGGTGCTCAGATGAGTGCTGCTGCGGCCACCATCGGCCCCACCGCGGCGGCCAAAAAGCCGCCGAAGTCTTCCGCGTGGAAAAATCTGGTCGGCTTGTTTCCTTACCTGGGCCGTTATCCTGGGGGTATCGCTCTTGGATTGGTCGCGCTCGTCGTGGCCAGCATCGCGCAAAATATAATTCCTCTCGCCACCGGAGTCATCACGGACATTCTCGCGGGCAGCAGCCGCCCGTTTGAACGAAGCGCGCAGGGCCATCTGCTTGCCAATTCCTGGCTGACCCGCGTGATTCCCTTTTTCGAGCCGCACAGCCGCCACGCCCTTGGAATTTACTGCCTGATGCTCATCGCACTCGTCTCCCTGCGCGCGGTCCTTTCTTTTATGACGCGCTGGGTGCTCATCGGCGTCTCGCGCGACATTGAATTCGATATCCGCGGCGACCTGTTGAATCGCCTGCTGCTCCTCGAGCCCGAATTCTACGTGCGCAATCGCACCGGCGAGCTGATGTCGCGCGCCACAAACGACCTCAACGCCGTGCGCATGGTTCTCGGCCCAGGCATCATGTACAGCGGCCAGACGATCATAGGCATGGCCCTCGCGATCGCCGTCATGTGGCAACTCTCACCCACTCTGACTCTCTGGGTGCTGCTGCCGGTGCCGGTGGTT
>Ga0209655_10000152_pt1 | contig 25104 bp, 23 predicted proteins | sample BogFormECP03_OM2_FD_188236 | JGI IMG/M metagenome (GOLD analysis project Ga0209655, IMG submission 188236) | Bog forest soil microbial communities from Calvert Island, British Columbia, Canada - ECP03_OM2 (SPAdes) (version 2) | ecosystem: Environmental > Aquatic > Freshwater > Wetlands > Bog ...
CCACGACTGCCACGCGAACATACGTCGGTGCCGGCGCAAACGCGCTCTTGCGTCTTTCCCAGCGGCGATCCCGCCCGCTCGGCGTGTCCCAAAGCCCGAATCCCATCCTGACTCCGCTACCGCCCTGTACTTCTAATCATTCTAGACCAGCCCGAGCCCCAGCGCGAACGCCCACGCTCCAGGAAGCCGATCGCCACGAATTCAATACTTGCTCCCTGGCGCTCGCTACCCACGCGGGCGATGTTTCGCAAATTCGTCACGCAAGAAACTCACCAAATCACGATGGTCAGCGAATACGTGCGTTTCGGGACGCGACGCGTTGCCCGCCGTCGGCACCTGTCCGGCTCGCGGCGATCGTAGTGACGCGAATCGCGCCCGCGGCGAGTCGCCAGCCCCCGCTGAATCGTCGCGCGCGTCCTGATCCGGCTGTACAGCTTCTCGGTGAACACGCGCCACAAATCCGCGTTGAGCGCATCCGGAAGGCGCCGGCACCAATTCTGCCGCTTCGATTTCAACGCGGTGAATCGGCGCTTTGTCTGCTTCTTGGGCCGACGCTGTATCGTCGCCCTCGTTCTCTTCGCCGCCAGCCTGCGCAGCGTCATGTCCCGAAGCCAATAGCGCTGCCTCAGCTTCCCGCGCCGCTTCCAGCGCCTCTCCCGCAATCGCATTGATGTGATAACGTCCGCGAATGAACGGCATGTTTCCTCCGCATGCAGAAGATGTAACACCAAGTCCCGCAAATATATGCGTCCGCTACCGTACCAACAATGATTTGATTCCAACCGCGACGTTCAGACCGCTTCTTTCTTCCTCGCGGCGTCAATCTCCAGCATCCGATACACCTGGTGCCAAGATCTTCGCCGCATCGGCGTCGCCACGCTCTTCATGGCCCGCTCGACCGGCGCTGTATTGCGAATTTGACTCGCGGCGGCAGTGGAGGCGTCTTGCACTGCGACCGGTTTTCCCGCACTACGTTCAACCCCAGTTGGCGAACTCCCTCCAGTAGCTGCCTTGTTCACCGTAAAATCGACCGCGAGCGCCGCCCCGGGATCATCTGCCGACACCACAATTGGAGGCACGCCCGCAATGCCCAGAATCGAATTCAGTAGCGCGCGATTCTCCGCACGCAGCCGTGCCACATCCCTTTCCAGCGCACTAGTGTATTTCGCACGGAACAGCCGGCCCCAAAGTTCCCGCACTGTCATTCCCAAGCCCTCCCGGCATCCTATGCAGCACCAAGAATGGCGCGCCCGACGCGTACGCTCACGTTCGCCGTCTGCGCAAGAACGATACCGGCTGCGCTCGCTTCGGCACTTCCAGCTGTGCCTTCCGCGCCTGAATCGCGCGAATCGTTGGATCCGTAGAAGTCACACGCTCGGCCAATCGCTGCTCCAGCGGCGGCCGCGCCATCCCGCTCCGGCGCGCCGCATAACGCGACATCAACCCATAGCGCGCCGCATCCGCTGCGTCGTCGCCATCCATTTTTTCCACGTCTTCAATTCGCACGGAATCACGCACCAACGTCGGCAGCGTGCGAATCAACTCGACGCAGTTGTCCGTCAAGAGCCATTCCCCCGCGTCCAGCATCTGGTACATCAGCATCCAACCGCCAATGCGATCGTCGTCCGCGGGTGTCGGCCGCGGGAATCCCGCCTCGGCGAACACATCTCCCATCTGTTCCGCAATCGAAGCGTCATCCGTACGCCGTGCGAAAGCATCCGGTGAAAGATAAATCGCCGCGATCTTCTCCCGAGAGCTATCCAGCATCGGCAGCGCGCCGGGCGGCGCAGAAAATCCGCCCGCCGCCGTCCGCTGCTCGCTCCCCAAGCTTCGCGCGATGATTTCGCGCGCCAGCTCGCGCGGCGAAGTGCGATGGGTCACATATTCCCGATAGGTCACCACGCACGAGCTGGATTGGCGACGCGAGTCCCCTGCGCCGCGTGGGTTCCCCTCGCTCGCGCTGCTCGCCGCAAGCGACCCGGGCGCCTGCGCATGCCAATAAGTCGCCGCCGGATGCTCAAATCCCCAATCAATCGAAATCCAACGCGGCCACCACGACTGCCACTCAATCTGCTCCGCGCGCGCCGTATTCCGTCCCAAATCAAATCGGTCGAAATACTGCCCCGCAAACACTTCCCAATCCCCGTCGAAAAATGCCCGCTTCAAATTCGTCGGCAGCGCCAGCAACGTCTTCTGATAATTTTGGTCCGCCGCGTAGATTGGGTTGTCGAAAAACCGCGCCGGAATAAAATCGTAATCCTGGGCGTTATATTCCTCGGGACGCTCCATTCCAGGCGCCGCCTGCTTGTCGATCCACAGCGCCTTCACCCACGCATGCCCGATATTTCCCGGGTTCGTCGCTCCCGCCATGCACGAAAACGTTCCTGGGACAGGACAGCGATTCCGGCTAGTCAAGAACTGCCATTGCCGCAAAGTAAAAAGCGTCAGCTCGTCAATCCCAATAAATAAATATTCCGCACCCTGGTATTGATACACGTCGTGCTCGCTCGCGCAGTAGCCAAAACGCGTTGTCGAGCCGTTGGTCCATTCCACCAGGTGTTTAGATTCGTGAAATGCCACGTACAAATGCCGCGGCACGTCCCTCCGAAAATAATGCAGCAGCGAAGCTTCCAGTTCAGGAAACGTCCGCCGCAAAAGCAAGGTGTTGACACCAGGGTGCTGGACCGCCTGCAACACCGCTTCCATCAGCAACGCTTTGGTTTTTCCCGGCCCTGCGGCGCCTCCGAAGAGACGATATTTGGCCGGAGATGCGTGGAACTGGCACTGTTTTGGAAACGGTTCGTAGTTCAAATGAACAAGAAGCTCGCCGGGTACGTGAGCGGCGGGCTCACATTTTTGCGCGCCTGCCACGCCAGACTCGCTACCGCCGGCACGATCGTCGCGGGCAGGTCTGGATTGCCCGAGGATCCATTCCTTCACTCCAGGTGTGCTCTCTGCCATGAACAGTTGCGCCGTGTTCCGCGCCGCAGCCCGAGCGGGCCACTACGCGAGGGCCCGAATTTTTTCCCCAATATAAAATGCTGCCGCTCCGCCCAAAAAAGCAGCCGCAATCGCCGCATGATGCACGCTCAACACCGCACCCAGAACCAACGCTCCGATCCCGCCCAGTTGTACCACGTATCCAATCGTTGTCTTGCTCGCGCTCATGAAAGCTCCTTTGATGTATCGCATCCTCGATTTACCCGCGGCTGCGTTGCGCAGCCATGGCAAGGCCACTGCTTGTGAATCGCCTGCAAGGCGATTCATTCTGAGAGTCGGCGGCGCCAGTTCGAAGGGCTTCGCCCCATCTCGCGAAGACGTCAACCGCGCCATTCATCCTCGAGTCACTCTATTCCGTACGAACCGGCCGCGGAACGTTGTGAATTAACCTCACAAATCGCGGCGCCTCACCAACATCGCTGCCACGCCCGCTCGTCTCCGGCTCCAGCCAATCCGCCAGTTCCTTCAGCACATCAAACAACAGCTTCGCAGCAGCCACCCCTACGGCCCCTTGTTCCTTATTCCGGCTGAGCTTCTCCGCGAGACCCGAATACATCGCCGCCAGCTTCGATTCATTCAAACCGCGCTCACGCAGCGCCTCAGCGAGCGTCTGGCGCTTCTCGCGATTTTCCGCGTCTTCGCAAATCATTACCACCAGTTCCGCCACCGACTTCTCGACGGCCACCATCGCGCCCTCACCACCGCCCGCTGGTTTTTCCTGCGGCGCGGAACTCCCGGGCGGCCGTCGAATGCGCGAAACCGCTGCATCCTGCCGCACGCGCCCCTTGCTCGCTGATTTCGCTAACCTCGCGCACAGCAACGCCCTCGACACCGCGCGGCCTTTCTTGCCGGGCCGGCCGACCGTCAGCAGCGCTGCTTCTTTCCTTTCGCATTCCGCAAGACTCGTCTCCGCAGCCCGCGTTATTTGCAATGTACGCAGTTCGTTCATATCCGACCCCGTGAGGCTGAAGCCCCCGTCCCGTTCTCGTTTCGCAATGTGGGAGCGGGACGCGCGCGTGCCGGGTCCGGTTCGAGCCGCTCGGGCGTCGTTGTTGCCGCCGCAGCGTTGCGCGCGTCCCACACAGGTGAACGTCTTCTTACGACGACTTTTTTCGGGCTGAGTAGCTTCCGAACTAAATCCGACCGCCGAATCACTTCAATCTCCAGCATCCCCAACACTGCGCCCTCGAAGCCCTCGCGATGCTCTGGGCACAATCGTCCGCGTCGCGCGGCAGGACGTGCACACCGCGTCCAGGCGCTCGTCGAAAACTGCGAGCGCACGAATCCAATGCACATTGCCATTGACATGCCGGTTTGGAGAACTTCGCGTGGAAACAACTGCTGACGCGTGGCAACTGCGCGAGCGTCAGTCTTAGTGAGACTCGGGCGGGTTCGGTGGATTATCCGCCTTGATCTCGATGATTACCTTGCAGTCGCGCGGCGGCGATTTCTCGCCGTCTGGCATTTGCGCGGAAACTCCAATCCGATGCTTACCGATCGCGAACCACATCCGCGGGCTGGTAGCCGTGATTCCCTTCATCATCCCTTGCGCGTTCTGCGGCGCCGGAACCGAAAACAGCAGATACGGCTTCTCACCCGAAATATCGTACACATTGAATTTCTGCACGCACGCCTTCGTCACTTTGGAGGTACACGCCGGCGTTTTCGTGAAATCGTAATCAAACTGCACGGTAATGCTGTGCTGCGCCGATCCGCCCGCGGGCGGATTTGTTCCCTTTTGCGTGTCTCCCTGTTGCGTGCCGGCCGGTTGCTTGTCCGAAGACTGAGGCGCAGCGCTCGATTGGCCTGCCGCCGTTTGCTGCTTCCAGTTTGCGTCTCGCATCGGCGACAGCAACGCGATGGCGAGAACTGCGGCGTATCCGCGGCGATCCATCAACGATGGTTCTCCCCATCAACAGCTAAATCGCAGCAGTCACGCGGCGCGCCCATAGCTAACACGGTATCATCACCTACATTCCCGCCGGAAGCGTCGCGTGGAATAGAATTCTCGAGCACGAACAGCGCCGCTTGCTCACGCCAGCTAGCTTAGCCCAGAATCTGTACCGTCACACCTGTGCCACCAGTAATCGCGATCACCTTTGCACGCACGAAATTCGCGCGCACCCCGCTAGCCACCAGATTATCTCCCGCGGTCAGCGTCGAACTCATGTTTGCCGCCCCCGTAGGCACCGCGTACTGTGCGTCCACATCGTTGATGGCGGTTTGCAGCTGGATGTTCACCGCAGTGGGAGCGGTGGCAAAGCTGATCTGCCAGCGAATCGTGCGGCCGTTCTCCGGGAATCCTGCGTAACTCGGCAGCGCAAACTGCTGGCTGGCCTGCCCTGCCGCCGGCGCTTCAGCGTTGAAAGCCAGGGCAACATCGCCGGGAAAAATCGAGTAAGGAGGAACCTGCGCATTGTAGTTTGGCATCGTCGGGCGTCTCCAGAAGGATCTGCGTCTCTCGCTGTCAGTGCAGCGAATGCAACTTGGATACGATTACAATTCGGGGAATCCAGAGTCTGACTCGGTTCAGCGCGCACTCGCATTCACAAACGCACGAACACAACTGCGCCTCACCAGGCACACCACTGCTAGTGCGTAAACTATATGGAAGAAGGAGGGTTACTGCGAACTCCCCGTCAGAAGCTGCGCTCGAATCGCCTGCTGCGCTTTACACTTTTCGAGGTTAACGAATAAGTTTATACGCGCATTTCATAATTCTGTCAAGTCGTTGTGTGTGTACATGAAAATAATCCAAGGCGAGTACGCGTCTAGGAATTGAATCCGCGCAAAAAGAAAAAATGTGCCAGGCTGGCATGAAACAACCTGCGCGCCGCTAAACCCGGTCAAAGCCCGGTCATCTAACGCACGTCACCGCAAAGCAAGCGGTTCCGCGCTCGCGGCTGGCTACTGTTGCGGCTGCTCGGGCACCGGATTCTGCGCTGGCGCAGGTGCCGCAGCGTCGACCGTCCCCGCAGGCCGCGGCTTCAAAGTAAAATCCACTCCGCGCGCCGCGTTCTCATCCACCGTCCGTTGCAAGTCCACGCGGCTCTCGTCCACCGCGTTGTCACCGCCGTATGAAGTGACGTAATGCAGTTTCCCATCTACCAGCCAATAATCGCTTACCGCGAAAGTCGATCCGTCCTTTAGATACAACAGAACGTATGTTTGCTGCGGCGCTGAATCCGTTCGCAGCACCTGGGTTCCATCCGAAGAATCCGCCGTCGCATCTGTGCCGCCTGTCCCCGGTGCCGCCAATAAGTACGAGTCGGGGTTATCCGGCGACGTCACGTTCGCTGAACTTTCCGCTCCCGCGTCGGTCCAACCCGACCCGGAACCGCCCGAAGTCGCGCCGAGATATCCCAGCCCTCCGTCGAAGCCATACCCAAACCCATACCCGAATCCATAGCCGAAACCATACCCTGAGCATCCGAAGAACGGATTGCACGGCCCACCCCAACCGAATCCCAGTGCGCCGTAATACGGGTTGAAACCAAAAAATGGATAATACGGATATCCCGGCCGAATCGGCTGGAACGGTCGCTCTGCCGCGGCAACCGCCGTTGCGCTACGCGCCGACGTTACGGGCGTGCGTGTCGTAGTTGCGATGGGCACAAACGGCCGCGAACCATTCACATTTGCAGGGCCGTAGTAATTTACGCGTCCTACCGAGGACATTCCCGCATGAGGCGGTTCCTGCCAGGTATTATTCCCGGCCGCAAAATGTTCGGAATTCGCACTCGATTCAGACTTGATATTCCCCGCCGGCACGCCACTCGTTCCCTTCGCAGCCGCTGCGCTCGAACCGCCGCCATGGAACGGATTCCACCAATGTCCGCCGCCATTATTACTGCTGCTGCCCGCAGCGCTTCCGCCACTCGCATGAGAGCCGCCGCTGTTAGACGAGGAAGCGCTGCCTACCCTGCCGCCAAAGCCGCCGCCCGAGCCGCCGTGCGATCCGCCCCCTCCGCCACCATGCGCACCACCGCCGCCTCCGCCACCACCATGCTGCGCGAATGTCGGAGCGGGTGCGAGCGCTAGTCCACACGCGAACACCAAAGCTGCGGCAAATTTCAAACGCGTCTGAATTTGGAAAGAAATACGCTGCGCGTTCTCTTCTCGCGCTGAGCGAAGCTGCTGAGAGGTCTGGGTCATTTTGTATCCCTCCACCCGACGGGGCGACTGAAGGGTGATTCCGCGTCGACTACTGGCTGACCGGGATTGTACACCATTGGACGCCCCCTCGTTCCTATTGGTTTCTTCAAGTTACCATCATTTTACAATTCGCCTGGCGCTCTACCCTCTGTCCGCGCCACTCAATGACGCTATACTGTTTCGCGTGATTCCTTTCCTGCATATCCCGTTTTGGCCCTGGACCATACCTACCTTCGGCCTGATGGTCGCCTGCGCGATGCTCGCATCGTATTTCGTCCTGCGCGCTGATCTGGCCCGCCACGGAATCGCCGACAAAAATTCCGGCGAATCCGAAGCCCTCATCTCATTTCCGTGCCTTGCCGGGTTCGTCGGCGCCAAGTTGTACCATTTGCTCGAATCGCCCGCCGAAATTTTCGCCGATCCAGTACACCAGCTGTTCAGCCCCTACGGATTCGCATGGTTCGGCGGCCTGATCGCTGGCTTCGCCACATTCGCATTCGTCGCCTGGCGAATCACCAGACATAATGCCGCGACGGGCCATCCTGTCTCGCTTCTCACAATCTTCGACGCCGGTTCTCCAGCCGCCGCCCTCGGCTATGGAGTCGGCCGCATCGGTTGCCTTCTGTCCGGCGATGGCGACTACGGAATCCCCACCTCCCTTCCCTGGGGCATGAGCTTCCCGAACGGTCTGGTCCCCACCGTCGAGCGCGTGCACCCCACTCCCCTCTACGAATTCATCGTGGCCTGCGGCATCGCCTGGTGGCTATGGCGTAAGGGCGCGTCCGATCGCGGCACACAAGCTTCCACAGATTCCGGCTCTCCGTCCGATGCGCACGCAATTACGGCATCCGCACGTAGGCCCGGCGAAGTTTTCGCCGCCTACCTGGTTCTCACCGGCGTCGCTCGTTTCCTCGTCGAGTTCATCCGTATCAATCCGCGCTCTTTCCTCGGAATGTCCAACGCGCAAGCCGCCGCCGCTGCGTCCGTGATCACAGGAATTATTTTGTGGCGATGGATTAACAGACGGAAGGCGGTAACCTAGGAACAAGTCTTGATTCAAAGTAGATGAGCAACCGAAAGCACGCTTCACGCAACGTGCGTAACCGGCGTTTCCAATCCTGCTTTACCCATGCGAATTGCCAGTAATCCATTCGACAGCACCGCGACACTCCGTGCCGGATCTACCTTCGCGCGCAAAGCCACCACGCAGAACGGCCGCGGTGTGCCCAAAGTCGACGTCCGCCGTTCCTCATCACTCTCGCACGCCGCCTGCGAACTTTCACGATGGCTGTCATTGTCGCCCAGTTCACAGGATTCGCGTGAGCGGATTACTAGCGGCCGCTTTGCGCTTTGGCCGCCGCAAGCGTCAGAGCCGAAGTCTTCCATCACATACTCTCCAAAATCTTCTTCTGCATCCTCCCCCAGGCTAGCGCCCACATAACCGGCAATCAACAGCCAGCCCTCATCCACGGCCACCGTGATCTCCGTTCCCGCGCATCCTGGCAGGCTCGCCAAAGCGTACAGATTTCCGCCGGACTCTTCGAAGTCCACCGAAATTCTCGCGAACAAATCATCCTCCGCCGCCTTCCAGTCTTCCCGGTCGCTTCCCTCTAGCGCGCCGCGCACAATGCAACGCTGAAACGCGCGTCGCGATACTTCGTCATACACTGCCAGCAGGCAATCCGACATATCACGCAGCGGAATCTGCTCGTGCAACATCTCCCCGCTTTTTTGCTGGATGGCTCGCACGACTACCTCCCGGAGCTTCGCTGCACGCTTCATCGCTGTTGCCCCTATAAACCCCGCCATCGCTTACCCACACTTCCGAAGTCCTGGAACACACTCTCTCGCAGCGATCGTGATGAATGTGACGGGGCTTTGCTCGCCGATGTCAGCACCAGTTCGTCGGCGGCGCTGCGCCCCCGCGGAAGCAATTCCCCATCACGCTCAAATCTCTCGTTGGTTTGCCGGCCAAATCGTTCGGCGTTTCCAAATTGTGCCACGGCTCCAGCTAGCGGCACTTCGGCGCGCAAAACTTCTCCAGAAGAACTCTTCCGCCCGCTGCGCTCGCCCTCCCGCGCCACGATCGCCGTGTCGCACGTCCGCAAAATGCTTTCCGCCTCTGTCTTCAGCATCAGCGGATTCAACGCCCTCTCGCCCAACGACCTCACGCCATTCTCGACTGCCGGCAGCCACAAACAACTCTCCGACAGAGGCACCGCGATAAACAGATTCCCGGTTTGTTGCGCGACCAGCCAGGCGAGATCGTATCCGGTGCCGTCGGGAAGCTTCTCAGTTGCCAGTGTCAGTTGGAATCGGATCGTGCGCAGAACCGTGTCAGCTTCGCGGACAGTCTTCACCGAATGTGATTCCCATCCGGAGCGCGCCAGTCCCTTCAATGTGGATTCGGTGCTTGCGGTGGAGGTCCCGACGACTAAGATGCGTATAGCAGCGGCGGACATGTTGGCCCCTTTGGGGAAGGGGAACGTGCGGTTCAGACCCGAATTCGACCCACTCGGACTTGCCGTTTCCGCGCTATCTTGCTCTCGCCCGCTGGCCTGCCACGCACGCCACGTGGCGACGAACGGTCCATCTACGTATCTCGTTCCAATATCTCGTCCGCCAAATTACAGATCCCATCCTTTCCTGTAACCGTTTCCCATCCCGCCAGAGTCGCGCGCGGAGCTTTTCAGGGCGTGCGGTGTGACAGCTGCCGCGTGCGACCCTTGCGGGGTGGTTAATCCAGTTCCGCGAAATCCCATTTACTTCATCGGGAGATGCGCCGCAGAACGTTCCATACAACTACCCCTTCCAGCTAGGCCCGGAAATGTACTCCGCCGACACAATTGTGACAATTCGCAACATTACTGCTTTTATATTACGGCACTTACTGACCCGCCCAAACTCTCTTCGCCAAACATTTCGCTTTTATTCTTGACACGCTAATACCATAGGAGTAATTTCCCACTTCTACCCATGTTTCACGCGTCCCTGTCCTGGGCGTGGGCTAGTTTGCACGGCAACAGTTCGGCTCTTTTTAGCCACCAACTCCGTTTCTTCGGAGCGCTCAGCCGTCGGCCAAATGGACCATCATCGCTCAAAAACCTCGAAGCAGCGCACGCGACCTCCTACGAGGTCGGACGTCCGCAACGGCGATTCTCTGCCTGATTCCCTCTCCGATGAAATTGTTTCCAATTCGGGTCTCGCCGTCCCACAACGGGAACCTCGCAGCTCTCGCGGCGCCCCCCTTCACCCCTTCGTCGCCCTCGTTAAGACCTTTAACGAATTCCTTTTCGAGTTGGACGCTGACGGTAAGTTCCTAAGCATCTGGACCTCCAATGAAGCACTCCTCCGTGAACGCCGCGCTGAATTCCTCGGGCGCCGCGCTCTGGAAGTCTTGGGCGAGGAAATTTTCCGTCCTTTCTCCAGGCTCTTTCGCAGGGTCATAAAAGAAGGCGTCGGCGAAGATATCGAATTCCCCGTAGATTTCCCCACGGGCCAGCGCTGGTTTCAAGCCCGCGTCTCCGCCGTGGGTCGCGGTGCGCAAAAATCCCATTCCGTCTGCCTCCTCGCGCGAGACATCACCCAGCGCCGCCTCGCCGAGGATGCCCTGCGCCAACAAGAGGCGCTCTTAATGCACGCCGAACAGGTCACGGGCACCGGTTGCTGGGAGTATGACGTCAAGACTCAGCAGCGCATCTGGTCCAGTCAACTCTTCCGCCTGTACGGATTCGATCCCAAACACGGCGTCCCCAGCGAAGAAACGATGTGGGCCATGATACATCCCGACGATCGCGCGCGCATTCGCGGCATCTTTCAATCCGCACTTCAGAATTGTTCTTCCTTCGAATCCGAGGGTCGTTACGATCTCCCCGACGGCCGCCAGCGCATTGTTTTTATCCGCGGCATTGCACTGCCTGACGAATCCGGAAAAACCGCGCGCATCCTCGCCGTGGTCCAGGACGTCACCGAACTCCGGCGCGCCGAAACCCAGGCCCGCGAGCGCGAATCACTCCTCGCCCAAGCCGAGCAACTCGCCAGCTTGGGCAGCTGGGAATTTGACGTGGCCCACCAAAGCTTCGCCTGGTCGGCACAAATGTACCTCATGCTCGGCCTCCCTCCCAACGATCAGCCCGTGCCGCTCGCTCAGGCTTGTGCATTGTTTCACCCCGATGATCGCGCGCGCGTCGCTCAAGAAGTCGAAGCCCTCATCAAGTACAATCGGCCGCTCGAAAACGAAGTTCGCTTTGTGCTGCCTGACGCGCAGGTTCGCGTTTTCCACTCCCGGGCCGTTCCTATTACCAACGATTCCGGCGATGTCGTCCGCATCGCTGGCACTTCGCAGGACGTCACTGCGCAGAAGTCCGATCAAGACCGCTTGCGCAAAAGCGAATCTCTTCTCGCCCAAGCCGAAGAAATCGCCAAACTGGGCAGCTGGGAAATGGATACCGTCAGTTCCACCATTACATGTTCGACGGAATGTTTCCGCATGCTCGGCCTCGAACCCATGACTGGCCCGGTCCCAGTCGAAGACATCTTTTCCCTGGTGCACCTCGAAGATACCAACACCGCCAAACAAGCCCTTCAGCATGCAATCGTCACGCACACGCCCCTCGAACATTTCTCGCGTCACATCATGCCGGACGGCGGCGCCCGAGTCTTGCACACTCGTGCCATTCCCATCGCCGATGCTTCGGGCCAACTCACTCGTTTCGTCGGTTTCAATCACGACATTACCGAGCAGAAGCGCGTCGAGGACGACTTGCGCCGCCTCTCTCGCCAACTCTTGACCCTGCGTACGGAAGAACAACGCCGCCTCGCTCGCGAACTTCACGAAACCGCTTCGCAGACCTTGACCGCGTTGAAGATGACTCTCAAGCAGATCGAGGATTCGCTTCCCCAGGACGATCAGCGCGCCCGCGAACTCGCAAAATCTTGCCGCACGCTCACCAGCGACGCCATTCGCGAGGTCCGTACCATCTCCTCCCTTTTGCATCCGCCACTAATGGACGAGGCGGGGCTCACCGTCGGTCTCAACTCCTACGTTCGCCTCTTCTCGGAGCGCAGCGGAGTCGCGGTAAATTTCGCCATCCCCGAAAACTTCGAGCGCCTGCCCAAGGAAATCGAGCTCACTCTGTTCTGCGTCGCGCAAGAATCACTCGCCAACGTCCACCGCCACTCCAAAGCACGCGCTGTCGAGATTTCAATTGAACGCACGCCGGCACAAGTAAGCCTTACCGTCCGCGACGACGGCATTGGCATGGCGCTGCCTTCTCACGGCGATCGCCGAAACTCTCTTCTCGGTATCGGAATTGCCGGCATGCGCGAGCGCGTCAACCAACTGCAGGGCGAGTTCCACATCCACAGCTCCCCCGGAAAAGGCACCACCATTCAGGTCACTCTGCCAGTGGCCATCGAAGAGAAACCTGAATGACTTACGCTCATCCATTTTGCTCGCACTCTGCCACACGCTCTACACGTTCCGTATCCGCGCGCGGCCCACTCGCGCTTCCCAGAAAGTTCCCTAATGAATGCACCTATCTCTCAAGGAGAATCTCATGATTAAAGAACCGCCAGTTGCCAGACCGTACCGCATCCTCGTCGCCGATGATCATGCCGTCGTGCGCCGTGGCGTGCGCGCCTTGTTGGAATCTCAGCCGGGGCTGGAAGTCTGTTGTGAAGCCGCCACTGGCCTCGAGGCGGTTGAGCATGTCAAAAAAATCAAACCAAATCTGGTCTTGCTCGATCTCACCATGCCCGAAATGAACGGCCTCGAAGCTGCCCGAGCCATTCGCGAAGAATCGCCCGATACAGACGTCCTGATTCTCACCATGCATTTCTCCGAGGATGTTGCTCGCGAAGTCCTGCGCAGCGGCGCCCGCGGCTACGTGCTCAAATCAGACGCCGACTCCGAACTGGTCGCCGCCGTGCGCCACGTTCAGCAGCACAAACCGTTCTTCACCGGACGTTTGGCCATGACCATGGTCGAAAACTTCGTCAACGAGCAGCGTGAGGGCGAGCCCAGCACCGATCATCCCCTGCCCGGCTGCCCGCTCACTGCGCGCGAACTCGAAATTGTCCAACTGCTTGCCACCGGAAAGATCAGCAAGGAAGTCGCGGCCACCGTCGGCATTTCCACCCGCACCGTCGAAAGCCACCGCAATCACATTATGAAAAAAATGAATTTCTCCAGCTTCAGCGAACTGATGCGCTTCGCCATCCGTAATCACCTGGTCGAACCGTAGCCGTTGCGTCGTAACCAGGTCGTTGCCGTTCAAGCAGCCGCGCCACGCCGCGTAGCGCCGGCGTCCCGCAAATCTTCGGCGTTGACTGTGCCTTTGAATTTGTAGCGGCCGGCTCGGCTTTATCGAACCGGGCAGCTTTTGCATTTTGTTTTGAATTTGTAGCGGGGGCCTGCTTTTGCTTTTTAGGCGAGCGTTTTTTGACGTTGCGTTTGATGTGGTCTTCGAGTTTGTTTTTGAAGTGGATGTCATCCCGAACGAAGTCCCGCGCTTTTTCTTCCCCGCCGCACTTTGGCGGGCGCGGGACGCAGAGAGGGATCTGCTTTCTGAGGAACAGCCCGGACTCTGAAGACTACGGAGCGTTATGGGTTGAGTCCCGACTCGAACTCTCCGCCGAAACTTCTAATTGGCCGGATCACTGTCGGGAGTCGCAGGAAATCCGTCCGCGCGCCGCAATGCCGGAAACCACCACGCCCACAACGCCGTCACCACCAGCGTCCCGATCCCGCCCAAAATTACCGCCGGCGCAGTCCCGAGCCAACCCGCCGTCACCCCCGATTCGAATTGCCCCAGTTCATTCGACGCGCCGATAAATATCATGTCGACCGCATTCACGCGTCCGCGCATCTGATCCGGTGTGGCCACCTGCACCAACGTCACCCGAATCACCACGCTCACCATGTCCGCCGCGCCCGTCAGCGCCAATGCCACTAACGACACAATCAGGCTGCGCGATATCCCGAACACGATCGTGAAAACTCCGAAAGCCGCCACGCACCACAACATCGTCGACCCTACGCGACGCCTCAACGGCCGGTACGCTAGCAGAATCGCCATCGCGCCCGCTCCCACGGCTGGCGCGCTCCGCAACAACCCTAGTCCCCACGGCCCCGTATGCAAAATATCCTGCGCGTACGCCGGCAGCAGCGCCACAGCGCCGCCCAGCAGCACCGCAAATAAATCCAGCGAGATCGAACCCAGCACCACTTTCTGTCTCCAGATATACGCGAGTCCCGCCAGCACGGTCTTCAGACTGATCGGCTCTCGGTCCCGCGCCTTCGCTTGAAAGCGGATTCCCACGGTGCATGCTACCGCTATGATGTAGCACCCCAGCGCCGTCGCGTACACTGCCGCCGGTCCGCCGAACAGTGCGTAGATCAACCCACCTACCGATGGCCCCAATATCGTCCCTGCTTGAAATATCGTCGAGTGCCACGCCACCGCATTCTGAAAATGTTCCTCGGCCACCAATTGCGGCAGCAACGCGCGGCTCACTGGTCCATTCAGCGACCGCACGACGCCCAGCAACACCAGAACGCCATAGATCGGCCTGATGGAATGCGTTGGATGCAGTGACACCCACAGAAACAGCGCGGCACACACTCCAAACGCCGCGTAGCACAGCATCAAAAGTTTTTTTCGATTGAATCGGTCAGCGACGTGACCGGAGACCAAAAACAGCAGAATGCCCGGCAGGAATTGCGCCAATCCTACGTAGCCCAAATCGAACTTACTGTGCGTGACTGCATATATCTGCCAGCCCACCGCGACCGAAATCATTTCCATCGAGACTACAGTAAAAATTCGCGCCACTTCATACAGCACAAACGCCGGATAAGTGAACGCCACGCGCCCAACCAGTCTCGCATCTTCCGAATCAGCCATCGGCAAGCCGCTCAGCCTCCCCTAGTCACGCCGCGCCAAATTCCAGCGCACAAGAATTGCAGCCGAATCCTGGGAACGCCAATCTCCCGATTGGCGCTCTCGGCCCTAGACCCCGCTTCGGCTCGTCAACGTATAAATCAGCAGCCCCAGAACAAACAAAGTAATCACCACATACATCCAATCCCGCTCCAACGCAAAACCCAGCACCGAAAACAAAACCCGCGCCACCGGAGTCGCAATTAGCAACAACAGTCCGAACTGAATCAGCCCAAGCGGCCTCAGCGCAATCGTCTGATGCACAATCTGCGGTACCGCTCGCAGCTCCGCTGGCTCCCCGCGAAAAACACGGTAGTTCTGCGGCACATTGTACGACTCAATCACAAACCAAACGCCGCCCACAAAAACCACCAACGCCGCCAGCAACACTCCCCAACGCAGCAGTCTTCCCAGAAACAGCTCGACGCTCTTGTCATTCACTGTTGCGCCGAGATTCGCGCTACCGCCAACGTCAGTCATCACAATTTCCCCCGCACGCCCTGAAATATCATCTCAATCGCCAGCGCCGCGATTACCACTCCAAACACGATCCGCAAAGTTCGCACTTTCGCTCCCGGCAAAATCCTCGCGCCCACCAACGCTCCAGCCAGCACGCCCAACATCACGGGCATCGCCAGCCCCGGATCAATGTACCCTCGCCGCAAATAAATCCCCGCGCTAGCCGCCGCGGTCACCCCAATCATAAAATTGCTCGTCGTCGTCGATACCTTGAACGGAATCTTCATCGCCTGATCCATCGCCAATACTTTCACTGCCCCCGAACCAATGCCCAGCAATCCCGAAAGCACCCCGGCCACGTACATCAATCCGAACCCCAAAGGCACATTTCGCACATGGTAGGATTTCGGCCCGTCATTGGTCGGATAAGAACCATCCAGTCGCAGCGCCGTCGCGATTCGATCCGGCGGCATCCCCGCTACTACATCAGCCTCTTTCCGCGTGGTAGTGTAAGCCGAATACATCAACACCACCCCAAACACAATCGCGATAATCGAAGTATGCAAATACCCCGCCAGAAAAGCGCCGCTCACCGCACCCACAGTCGTCGCGATTTCCAAAAACATCCCCACGCGCATATTCGAATAACCTTCTCGCAGATATGCCGCAGCCGCACCCGACGACGTCGCGATCACCGAAACCAACGACGCGCCAATCGCGTAGCGAATGTCCACGCCAAACACCAGCGTCAGCAGCGGCACGATCACCACGCCACCGCCCAACCCCGTCAACGATCCCAGCATTCCCGCCAGGAACGATCCCAGGGTAACCACCAGCGTAAATTCCAGCGTATTCAATTTTTAGGGTTCTCGATTCAGCGGGTCACAGCTGTACGGAAGCGAAATCTTATCACGTCAAGGTTTCATTGCTGGAAGTTTGCTGTCCGTTGCGAGGTCATACACGAAGCGAATCTCCACCGCCCCGTTCGAACGCGTCCTTTCCAGGCGCACAATCTCAACAAGCTGTTTTCCACCAGGCGCCGGCTCAAACGAACGCGTAATCTGCGGTCCGTGGCTTCCACCCAGCTCCGCCACCAGCCGGTAGTCCTCCCAGCGCGCGTCAAATTCCTGATACTTGTCGTCCTTGGGCTTTTGCACCTTATGCCCGTCCGTATAAAACGCGCGCTGCCGCCCCAAATCATCCGTCAGCAAGACCTCGCCATTCTTCGCGTCGGGCGTATCTTTAATTGCCAGCGTGATCGATCCCGCCGGATTCATTAGTTCCTGCAGCTGCTGGCGATCGTAATCGCCATTATTGTTGTTGCTTCCACCGTTTCTAGGATTGCCGCCGCCGTTGCCACCGCCCGCGCCCCCAGGATACGGCGAGCCGATTCCGCCCATGTGAATTCCCGTGCCGTTGCCATTGCCGCCGCCACGCGGATTCGCTGGATTGTCCACGCCAGTCCCGCGCGCCTCCTTCATCTTCTCCTGCGCGTCGTCGCTTTCGTCCACGTTATATTTCCACGACGCGAAAAGTTGCTTCTTATCAGGAACCGCCATCTCCGTCGGTACTTCGGGTCTCGATGTCCCCGCGCTCGAATCCCCAGATTGAGGCGCCGGATGAATCGGTCCCGGACCCGCCTGCGCCGCCAAACGCGCCGGAAGCGCCGCGCACACGCCGCACAGCATCGCGCCAACCGCCGCAGCTCTCGTCAATCTCCACGTTAGGTTCATCGTCGTTTCCAATGTTCTCATCGCCTTGCTCTTCCTCGTACTCAGCATAATCGGCTCACGTAAGCACTTCATTTCAATCGTGCGCGTCGCAACAAGTGCACCCTGCTGGAAATTCGGATGCACAGAATTCGCGGCGGGATGCAACGCCGCCCAACCTGACGCGGACGCCGCTACTTAGCGTGTGTGTAAACTCGGGAATCTTTGTGGGTCGTGGCTTTACCGAAGACATAAACCGCGCCAAACCCGAGCGAGTTTAGCCGCTGAAGTTCCGATTTGCGGTTCCCATACAAGCTCTACTCCCCGGATCCCGAACTCGCGTTTGCACTCCGCGCCTGCACTTTTTGCAGCAACGCCATGAACTCCGCGCGCTTATTTCCACCCAACCCGACTCCCGCATAAGCCATATGAATCAACTGTTGATTCGCCCGCCCTCCGTCGTAGACCCACGGAAACGGACTTACCGCGCCAATCGCCCAATAAAACTCCGCCTGCGCCCCCTGCAAGCTCACCGGCAAATTAAAATGGGTTGACGTGCCTGGGGAAACCGGACTCACCCGTTGCGCCGAGAACACATACCAAGTCATCCCCGGAGACGTCACTCGCTCCATCGGCGCCAAATAAAACTGCGCCGTCGCTCCGAAAGCGCGCGGCCCGTCGTTGGTCTGAACGAACGTAATCCCCGAACTCACCTGCGCACCAAAAAATCCCTGCAAATTCACGTCATGCCGGCAAGCGTACGTCACCTGCAGCACCGGAGGCGCGTCGCTCGAGGTGCTATCCGGCGATGGCGCGAAGCTGGCCCGCGCATTATTCGCCATCGCTTCGTTAATGCAAGTCGCCGACGGCGGGAAAAAATAATAGAACAAAAAGTCCACCAGGCTCATCCCCGAACCGCTCGGCTGGTGCAGCTGTCCGTCCAGCCAGTTCGCATCGTGGCCCAGTAATGGATTATCCGAAGTCGCAAACTGCACAATCGCATTCCCCTGCACATTCTGCAGCGCCAGAATTCCACCCAGATGAAATGGAGGTGCATACGGACCCAGCGCCGCCGGCGCGTCGCCGGGACTGAATTCACTCCAGGCCAGCGGCAACTCCACCGAAACGTCATTCGTGATCCCGTGCGTAATCGTGCGCGCCGCGCTCTCGCCCGCTGCCGCGCCCGCGGCCGCCTGCGCACGGGCCGCAGGAGCGCTCATCCCAAAAGCCATCAGCAGACCCGCTACTCCCACAAATGCCTTCCATCCGTTGCGTCTCACATTCATGTGGCCGCCACTCCGCACGCATCGCCGCTGATGAAAGTGTGCCAGCATCCGCCCCCAAAAAGAAGCCCTTCCACAGCAATACGGGCACCTACCGCATGAATTCGCCGCTTCAGCCGCTGAAGTTCCCCGTTCGCAGTCGGATTTGCCGTCGTCGTTTAATTTGTAGCGGTCGCCTTCACGCGGGCGCCTTTGAATTCGACGTTGGACTTGCTTCTGACTTTGCCGCAGTACGGGCGGGTCTGAGACCCGCCTTAGGTCAAGATCTCAACGGTTTTTGACCGTCATGCAACACGCGCAAACACACCACCGCCCCCGGGCCCTTCGGCCCGGAAGCGATGTACAGTCTTTCCTGGTTTGTCTTATGCTTTCTTGGCGGACTTGCGGCGGCCACGACGCTTCGTCGGCGGCGTGGCGGGTGGCTCACCCACCAGCTCTGCTGACCAAATTGCGGTAACAAACTTCTTCACACCATGATCGTCAAAATCGATCGTGGTGCGCTCCGTGTTTGACTCGGTCACCACTCCCATTCCGTACTGCTCGTGACGTATGGACTGCCCTTCGACCAGTGTCTGCACAGCTCCCTCCCTGGATGATTATGACTTCCACTTCAGATGATCCGCGGCGTTGCGACGCGCTCCCGCCCGTCGCAACGTCTGACCAGAAGTATGACCCGCGATAACTCCCGCAAAGGGACGACGGCTGGGCCCGCCCCTTCCAGGATACTTCCATCGCGCCTAACTCTCCGCAAACTACAGGCATGAGCGTTGCGCAACAAGTAGATACACATCCAGCGAACGCGCGGGACCCGCGGTTCGTAGGGCTGCCTTCAGCCGGCAACTTCCGCGCTCCATCACCGACTCAGCGCGCCAACATTCACCTGCGCCTGTGCAGCCCTAAATCAGAATATCGCTCTGAAGATTTCGGCAGACTTACAGACCGACGACGTTTTCGGCCTGCAGACCTTTCGGTCCCTGCTTCACTTCAAATTCCACCGCTTGACCCTCGTTGAGGGACTTGTAGCCCTCAGACTGGATCGCGGAGAAGTGCACGAACACATCCTCGCCAGACTGGCGCTGGATGAACCCATAGCCCTTGGCCGCATTAAACCACTTCACTGTACCTTGCTCTCTGCTCACGGAAACTGCTCCTAAATTATTCAGCAAGCGGCGTTTACCCGCTCGGAAAGCTGTCTGCCGCCCCGCCCGTATCCTCCCGCGCAAAAAAAAAGCCGTCGGGTACTAGCCCGGCAGCCATTCATCGTACGCGTGAAAAACGAACCATAAAGCAACAAACGCACCCCAACCTTACCACGTTTTGCCCCTCCCCGCAATCCCCTCCGTGCACCTCTACCCCGCCTGCAGCCCCGCTAAAATTGCGAATCAATGCTCCCGATCAGCACGTGTGTGGTATCAGTGTCGAGCAGCAGCGCCGTAGTGCTGTTGATAACGTAGTACGCCACGTTGTATGTGGCATTCGGATTCATCCCTTGGATCGTCGCTGTGCCACGCCCGCTCGTCGCATCCAGCATCCCAAGCGTCGTGCCCGTTATGAAAATCGGGTCTGTCGGAAACACCGCGTTGAAATTGTTGATGTCGACATTTCCCGAGAGGGCCTCCGATCCGCTCCAGGTCACCTGCCCCGACAGATTCTGCTGATAGAGCGCCGTCTGATTGTGGAAAATTCCCTGCCCTGCCATTCCAAACGAATCGCTTCCGCCCACAGCAACTGGAGCTGTTCCCTGAACGAATGCCGTGCCCGTCGTGACCGCTGTCGCGTCCAGCTCCAGCATCACGGCCGAACCCAGCGCCGTCTGATACATCGCGAATTCCTGCGTCGTCGAGCTGGGTCCCGCGGCGCACGTCCCGCTGGCGGTACTCAGCAGCAAATCAATTCGCCCGCTGGTCGGATCCACCGTGTAAGTACACGTGCCGAGCGTCGTGTCGGTCGTCACCGTCCCCGCGTTGTTGCTGTCCAGCAACCCGCTCGTCCCGCCGCTGCCGCTTGAGATAAACACTCCCCCAGCCGCGTACGCTCCAGTAGGCGATGTTCCTCCCACCGCGAACGGATAGTTGCCGGTCACAAGGCTTGCATCGTTGAACGAGCTCCCTGTCGGAGCCGCATACACGTCGCCGGCCAGATAGTTGGCGGTGTCAATTTCCACCAGGTGCAATTGCGTGCTCTGCTCTGACGCCGTGGTGTTCACGATATAAAACGCATATTGAATCGGCCCGGTTGACGTGCTCGATAATGTCAGCGTCCCGCGTCCGCTTCCCGGAAACGTCGTGTCCAGCGTGTACGTTCCCGCCAGACTCCGATCCTCCTTGCTCACACTACCCGCGGGATTGCTGCTGTTGTTCACGTCCAAAATCGGACTCCCACCTGTGATACTCCCCGCGCCGTTCCCAGAGAACTTCCCAGCCATCCCCTGCGGAAAAAACTCCGCATCCGCCCCCGCCACCTTGAACACATAAGGACCACTCAGCGTCGTGAGCGCGGTCGTCAATCCATTCAAATTCTGCTGATCCACCGTGCCACTGCCGGTATTTCCAGCGTCGAAGCGCGTCAGTACTCCGTGCTGGAAATTCGCCATCGCTAACTGCCAGGTCTGCGGCGTTCCCTGTCCGGCGCCGGAGCCAGATCCCACGTTAACCTTCACCGTCGTGCGCCCGTCCGGACCCACCACATACGTTCCGGTGATCGGCACCTGCTTGGCCACACCCGTCGAAAAGCTGTCGCTGTCCTCCACACCGCTCACAATGTGCCCCTGCCCATCAGCCAGAAAACTTCCTGCCACCGCCGTAAAACCGGAACCGTCATTTCCTGTGTACGAAAACGCGAATGGGCCTGCCAAAGTTGCGTTAGAAAACAGGATCGTCGCGACAGCCGTCGCCGTTGTTGTTCCTTCAGCCGCAGTGATTGTGACCGCGGCACCCGGCGGCGGAGATGGCGGCGCAGTGTAAAGCCCTGTGGGACCGATCGAGCCGATGTTTCCACCCGCGGTCGAGGACACCGACCAGGTAATACCCTGAGTGGTGGCCACGTTATTCAGAATCGCCGTAAATTGCAGACTACCGCCTGCCGGAACCGTCCCGGTGAGCGGACTCACGGATAGTCCCGTCCCAATCCCGACCGTCGCAACCGCAGTATTCGAAGTGATTAAATTCACGTTCGTCGTCGAACCTGGAACCTGTGGCGTCGTCGCAGTAATGTTCACTTCGCCGCTGTTGACGTCCGGCACCGTCGCCGGCGCGGTGTAAACCCCCACCAACTGATCTAGCGTGGACGTTCCGATCGTTCCGGTAGCCGCACTTCCGCCCGCCACTCCGTTTACGTACCAAGTCACGATAGTCGTGGTCGAGCTGGTATCCGTCGTGTTCGCTAGCGTCACCTGCGCTGTGAATTCCGCCGTCTCGTTAATTTGCACCGTCGCCGCGGCTGGCGAGATTGTTACCGCCGTCACCTGCACCGCTCCGCCGCCGCCGCAAGATGAAATGCCCAGCAACCCGGCCAGCGCCAAGGGCAGCGACAACATCTTCCAAATCCCCTTGCTCATCCGCCATCCGTTGCGTCCAGCCCGCGCCGCGTCCATCCCCGCTGCCTTCTTCATCGTCCAAGAATTCCTGGTCTGCTGTCTGGTCATTTGCCTCGGCCCACTCATTCTGGTACGGCGCTCACGGACACACACGTGGTTTCCTATGTTCCCGTACAGAAAGAAAAAGTTCCAATTCTTAGAGGTAAGCACGCAAGATTCGGTTGCACGTCAATTATGTCTTCCGCGAGCCCCACACCCCGTGAGAACAGCGCAACATCTTACATCAACCGCATCCGTCATCACACCCGCAATCGCAGCACCGCACGGCGTCCAACCCGCTCGCGCTCGATCCCAATCCCGCCGCCCTTTTCTCCCTCGCGCTACTGCGGCAGCGCGGAATTCCCATAAAATGCTTTCAGCAGCATCACTCCTCCCACAGTCGCCGCTGAGATGCTCAAAAGCGTGCCAATCAAAAAATACTCGGCAAATTGTTCGCGCTTGAACTCTGGATATCGCGCAATAGACTTCGCCGCCAAAATCAGCCCCGCCGTCGCTGGAGAATGCAGAATCAATGCCGTCATCACCAAAAACCGTTCCAGCCACCCAATGTACATTCCCGCGTTGCTCAATTGCGTCTGCGACTCCCCAGCCTGCAAATGCTTCAGCAGCGGTCTCGTCATGAACCGGATCAGATATCCTCCGCCGAATATCACTGCCACATAAATGACCAACAGTAGCAGCACCCGATCGCTCGGCGTCTGCAGCCGATTCAACCCGTGCAGCAGCACTCCACCGGGCTCTACCCGCGCGATCCAGCATGCCGCCACCACAATCGTCAGGAAATGCAGTCCCTGGTCCACCACGAACGCGGCAGCGCCTTCCCCCACCGGTGTTCGCCGCCCCAAGCCTATTTTCATTCCATCAATCGCCAGATGCACCGCCGTCAAACCCAGTACCACCGCCAGGAAACGCCACGAAAAAACCACTCCCGGAACGAAAAATCCCGTCAACACCACGGCGCACGCAAAGTAAACCGCTCCATGCTTCGCGTACCCAATCGCTCGTCCGCTCTTCTTCTGCTGCACTAGCGCGGACGTCTGAAACACAAAGTCCGTCAACAAATGCCCCAGCAACAGTGTCAGAATTGTCCTTGTCAGTGTTTCCATCGCATCTCCGCCAGTTGCACGCTCTTGTACAATTCATCTAACTTCTACGTTTTCGTGCAACCTGCCTCAATCGATCCTCAATCAGTATCCGCATCCCTTCCATCGTCTGCTCGACTTGCCAGAAATATCCTCTCTTCAAATTCCGGGACACCGTGGAAGCATCCAACTGCAACTCTTTCGCCGCCGCCTGCAAGCGCCGTCTCTTGCGGAACACCGCGATCGTCTCCCACTGTTTCTCGGTAATCTTTTGCAACAAGGTATCCTGCAAAGCATAAATCAAATTCGCCGTGGAATCGAACACCGCATCCTTCGATGCGAACCTCGTCAACACCTTAAATTTTTTTCCCGCACCGCCTTTCACTCCTCCAAGCGCGAGCCGTGCCAATTCAAAGGCTTCTCCTCCCAGCCTATTCACCGGTCTCTGCAGCTTTTCCGGCACCCTCCCAATTCCGATCCCCATCCGCAGTCGCAACGGCCCCATCCTCTCCCGCAGATCGAAAATCAATTCCGGCAATCGCTCGCACGACCACGCGATCGTCTGAAATTCATCCCCTGCCGTAATCGCGTACGGCAGCCGGATCAATCTCCCCCTCAACTGCGCCCGCGATGCCTTCTCCAGTCGCTCCCCAAGCACCGCGCGCAAATTTAGCCGCGTCCTCGACCCCACCACGTCCGCAATCAACACTGCATAGCGTCTCTTCACCATTTGACCCGCCCTGTACGCTTTTGTACAATTCTACTGACTTGTACGTTTCCGTACAAGCGGAAAAAATCACGCTTTTTTCGAATCGGCAACGTGCATTCTCCGCGATCGGTCACGTCGCTCTTCAGATAACCCCGCCGTTCGCTGCCGCATTCTTCCCGTCAGTACCCCGACCGTTAATCGCTCGGAGTGCCAATCGCCGCCGCCGGAGGCTCCGCCCAGCCTCGCGCCAGAGATGCTCGCTTTACCCGCTGAAACCTCGATTCCCCATTTGCAACAAGCTCTCCGGAGGCATCCGCCCATCCTCTTTCTGGATGGAGCAACCTACTTGTTATCAATATGTTACAAGCAACCAATCTTAGTACTAAAACCCCCTCCCGCCAGAAGTACTATACGAATGTGACCTTTACCCTAGTGTGCCGTTCTGCGCCATCCCGTATTCTAAATCGGTCGGAAAAGCTCTCCGACGCGAGGTCCGCACCGCATGAGTAAGGCGTCCAGAATGTTTCGCTCGAGATCGAACCGGGGGGCCAATCTGGCCATCCGTCCGGTCGCGGAACTCGACGTCCCGACATTCTCTGAGGCCGACCTCAGCGCCTGCCTCGCGGCCCTCTACAACTCGCCGGCAGACGCATTTCTCCATGGCTTCAACGCGGGCATCATCCCCGACGCGTCCTTCGCCGAGCAGCGCGACTCTGCGCCCGACGGCCACGCGCTCCTTAGCTTCGCTCCAAAATCTAGTGCGCAACCCTCGGAACCCGACGAAGTCCTCGCCGTCCTCCACCAAACGATCGAATCCCGCGCGCCTGTTCAAGATTGCGGCAACGCCGAGCTTCTCACCGCGACGTTCTCCGATAACTCCGCCATCATCAGCGCCTCATCGCCCGAATCGCGCCGTACAGAACTCTTCATCGTCGAAAAGCCGCTTGCTCCCGTTTGGCCCCCCGCGCCATTTCTAACGGAAGTTATGGACCTGGAGGCCATTGCCGCTTCCGCTCGCGATTCCGCCGCCTCCGCGGATTCTTCCGCGTTCTCTCGGAGTGAAGACCCCGACGCGTCCGAAGTGGTCAAGAAACAAGCTGTCGCAGAAATGAACGCGGTTGCCGAAGAGTTTGTCGCCGAGCAGCGTCATCAAGCGCCCGTATCTTCGG